>Ga0209825_1000141_pt1 | contig 73301 bp, 64 predicted proteins | sample EN8Hudsemesocosm_FD_184631 | JGI IMG/M metagenome (GOLD analysis project Ga0209825, IMG submission 184631) | Methane-oxidizing microbial communities from mesocosms in the Hudson Canyon - EN8B Hudson Canyon (SPAdes) (version 2) | ecosystem: Environmental > Aquatic > Marine > Cold seeps | place... | reverse complement strand
CCGAATAATCAATTCCAATATGTCAAAAGCCAACACCTTGCCAAGGTGACGGTTTTGCAGGCCACTATGAATGATTTTTCTTATGATAAGCATACTCATGAGGAATTTTCGTTTGGCGTGACTCAGGCAGGGCGACAGGACTTTTTTGCCGGTGGTGCCTTTCATCGCAGTCACCCAGGCAATGTCATCGTATTTAACCCCGGTGAAGTGCACGATGGTCGCTCGGGCATTGATGATACTTTGCAGTATCGTATGGTCTACGTTCACCCTACACAGCTAGAGCCTATGCTGAGCAGTGCAGGAGTCAAACAGAGTCAAGATTTTCAGATTGCCGATAAGCTCCTCGAAGACCCGAAAATACGTCAGGCCATTCTTAATCTCGCAAGTTTAGTTGAAAACAAAACAGACGATAAGTTGCAGCAGGAGTGTGAGCTTTATCAATTGGCGGAAGGTATCGCACAGCGTTATCGTGAATATTCGCCAGAGCACCCAGCTCGGAAAATTGATCGCTTGTTGCTTCAGGCTCGCGATTATATTCATGCGAATATCAAAGTAGATATGAGCTTGGATGATATTAGCCGCAGCGCTAATTTATCGAAGTACCACTTCTTGCGTATGTTTCGCCAGCAATTTGGCATTACACCCCATCAGTATGTGCTCAACTGCCGCATTAATCGGGCTCGTGAAGCACTGGAGTCTGGGGTGGCGCTTGACGACGTAGTGTTTGGCTACGGCTTTAGCGATTTGAGCCACTTCAACCGTCGCTTCAAACCCATTTACGGCATGACGCCTAAGCAGTATCAGCAGCACTTTCTCAGCGCTTGATATAAAGCGCTAATACCCAATAACTTCTTCACTTCCAGAGTAAAATACTATGGTGGAAATACTCGCCTACGCGTTCGGTATTATGTACACCCCAGGACCGGTTAATTTAATCAGTTTAAATGCGGGCCTCAATGGACAAGTCCGTTCAACCGTACACTTTTGCGTCGGGGTTGCCTGCGCCATGTTCCTGCTATTTGTGGCGTTTGCTTATACGGGGGCCTGGCTGGTAAAGCCTGCCTATCAGTTGTGGATCAGCTGTGCCGGCAGTTTCTACATCGCCTATCTGGCCTACAAAATTTCCTGGTGCGGCAGGGGTTCCGCGCCATTAGACAGCGCTGAGGAAGCGGGTAGCGCGGCGGGTAATTTGAGTTTCAAGTCTGGCCTGATTATGCAATTGCTTAACCCGAAGGCTTTTGTCGCCATTCTGCCTATCGTCAGCGTACAATTTCCGGCCGCGCAGATTTCCGGCGCGGCAATTGTCGCTTGGTCTCTATTGCTGTCGAGTTTAGCATTAGGGGCGCCGGCCACTTACTTGTTGATGGGAGCTCGTCTTGGCAAGTGGATCACCCAACCAAGCTATTTCCGTTGGCTGAATCTTTCTATGTCTACTTTGCTTTTGTATGTGGCGGGAGACATTTTTTATAATCACGTATTTCTAAGTTGGTAAGTTTATGAGGCCGGCCGGGCCTCATAAACTTAAGGGCTAGTGCCAAAAAAACTTTTTGAGTAAGGTCAGATCAAGCTCTTTTTTCAGCAATGAGTGTTTCTATGGGTTCTAGTCGATCTTGACCAAACCAGACGCGGTCGGCGTACTTGAAGCTAGGGACACCCCAAAGATCTTGGGAATACATCTCTGCTAAATTATCCTGCGCCCACAGTCGCCAGCTGTCATTTTTTACCAGTTCCTGAGCTTTTGACCAATTCAGGCCTACGCGCTCGACTAAAATCTTCAGACCCTCATCAGTTTCAGAATGAATGCCTTCCGCCCAAACTCCGCGGGCGTAACTTTCCATAAACTCCGTGCCTTTGCCCTCACTTTTTGCGTAGTCATAAAGCGCGTAGCAGCGTTCAACACCTCGCCCAAGAGGGTCGGCAATGTTTCCAAAAGGAATGCCATAGTTGATAGCCTCCCGTTGCACGTCTTGAAGAATGTAAAACCCTTTTGTTCTCGGCACTTGCATGCGACGCATCACCATCGGCAGGACAGGTTTTAAAACCAGAGGAAGCTGATAGTGTTCAGCTAACTGGCGAGCTCTTACCAAGCCAATATAGGAGTAAGGGCTTCTTATGGACAGATACATTTCAAGGGGGCTGTCGGCAGAATCTGTGTTCTTAATTACCTTATTTTTATCGAGGTGTTTACAGAAGTTAACGTGACCGCGATTAAACTCCACCGACGGCGGTTTGGCGTCTTGAGAAAGTCCCAGTTCGTTGAGGCGACGCTCAAGGTATTCAAGGCGGCTTAGTCCCCAATACCACTCGCCACCATAGTGCAGCATTCCGCTCAGGTAGTGACCTTGGTTTTTCAGCAGGTTTTCATTGGCCAAGCGATGTTGCTGATAGCATTCCAAATGCTGGGTAACACCGGGGTTGGTAAGTTGTTCGAGGGCGGCACTGTCATCGTTCCAATAGGCGGTGAACAAGGCCAGTGCTTTGTCTAGGTAACCGGGTTGCAGTTCCCAGTGTAGAAGTTGTGCCGTTAACTCAGCGTCCCGTTGCTGACTGCTGATTGGGGGGCGCGAGGGAAATTCTAAGTCGTATAAACCCGCTAAATCAAGGCCGTCGACAAAGGCGTTTTTCTCCCAAAGCTCTGGGGCGGGGTACATGGCAGGCTGCAGGCTTAACACCGTGCGAAAATCGTATTGCAATGGGTAGCGCTTGGCCAATGGCGCCATGACTTGCAGTAGCAGGTAGCTGTGCGGGTCGTTGATGCGCAGGTAAGCTGTGGCTAGGTGAGTTGATTGCTTCCTCGCTCGGCGCCGCTCATGAAATTTTCTTTTCAGCGCCAAAAGGCGAGGGCTGATCACTAGATGCATGAGGGTTGATGCCACGAACTTAGACATAAATTTCACCTGTCGTTATTATTTTGTGATATCAATGAACGGCCATTGAACGCGTGCTGTATATTTGCATAGCTTGTGCCTATTTGTATAGCTTATGCCTATGATTCAAAGCTGGGTAATTGTAATGAGTGAACACTGTGAAAGATTGTAATCAATGCGGTAAATGCTGCATTCACTATGGTGATGGTGGTCTTTCGGCGAGCACTAGTGAAATTGAGTGGTGGGAGAATGCACGACCCAGTATCTATGCCTATGTTAAAAACGGCAACATTTGGGTAGACCCCGCCACTGGGGAGCCTCTCAAACGCTGCCCCTGGTTGCAGCAGGAGCCGAATCAGGAAAAATACACCTGCGCCATTTACCACGATCGCCCAGAAGACTGCCGCCACTATCCAACCAGCATTGTAGAAATGGTGCGGGACGAGTGTGAAATGATTGAAATTAAAGACCTGCAAAACCCTAAGCGAGCACAGCAGGCCTTAGATGCGATGATGAGCGATTCTCGGCCAGCTTTTTTAAAGACTTAAAATGTAGCGTCTGCTAGACACATTCTTAGAGAAGTCGTAAAATGTGCTATTCGATTGCCTAAAGTTCCAAGAGCTGTGTTCATGCGAAGCAAGCCCACATCTGCGAATATCACCTTGCGAGGTTTGCTGTTAGTTGTATTGCTAACAGTATCGCTGCTTGGTGCCTCGCAAATGGAGACCACTCACGTTCACTTGCCCGACAGTGGCCTTGAATGTGAGCTGTGTGCGGGCAGTGCGCCCGTTGATGTTGCTGTTAGCACTAGTGTTCATTGGGACATTTTGTTTGCCTTAGGCCTGATTGTCTTTAGCCTAATTACCAGCCTTCAAGTTCAAGTTAGCTCTCACTACCTCTCTCGAGCACCACCTCTCTACTGCTAATAATTCGGTCTTAATTTAAACCTTTTATTATTTGGAGAGCCCAATGAAACACCTCACTACTTGTGCGGTGGCACTATGCCGTGCCGCCCTATACTTCACGCCATGCTTATCGCTGGCGGAACAAAGCCAGACTGCCCATATCGATGATCGAGAGATGGAGCACGTGCTTGTGTCCGTGCCCATTCATCGTCAAGAATCACAAACGGCACTGCCCGTTACCGTGTTCAGCGGTGAGGCCCTGCGGGCCGCGGCCAGCGCCACTCTAGGCGAAACCTTAGCCAGCCAGCCGGGTCTTGCCAGCGCCTCTTTTGGCCCAGCGGTGGGCCGTCCAGTGATTCGCGGTCAGCAAGGTGCACGGGTTACGGTGCTACAAAACAGTTTGCGCAGCGCCGACGCATCTAGCTTAAGTGCCGATCACTCTGTGGCGGTAGAACCCTTACTGGCGGAGAGCATTGAGGTGCTTCGCGGCCCAGCTACTCTTATGTACGGTGGCGGAGCTATTGGTGGTGTGGTGAACGTGCTCGACAACCGCATCCCCCAAGCTCAAGCTGAAACCCTCACCGGAGGCGTGGAGTACCGTCATGAAGGGGCGGCCGACCTTGGTGTTACAGCATTTAACCTCAATGGTAGCGCCGAGACCTCTGCTTTCCATTTCAGCGGTTTGCTGCGAGAGTGGAGCGACTTAAATATTCCAGGAGAGGCTATTGACGAGCAGGCATTGGAGTCACTGCATGATGGCCATGATCATGAAGAGGAGGAAGAGGAAGCCATAGAAAATACCGATGGCTACATCGCTAACACTGGAGGGCGAACCCGAAGCTTTACCTTGGGGGCGAGCAATTCCTTTGCTTGGGGCTTTGCCGGTATTTCGGTGAGTCAGCTCAATAGCGAATATGGCATTCCACCTGGCGCTCACGCCCACCATGAAGAAGAGGGTCACGAAGAGGGCGAGCACGAAGAAGAACACCACGATGATCATGACGATCACGAAGAAGGTGAAGATGGCATACGCATAGACATCGACCAAACGCGTTATGACGCTCGCGTGCTGAAAGAAGACCCATTTGCGGGTATTAGTCTGCTAAATTGGCAGCTGAGCCACACAAACTACCAGCATGACGAAATAGAAAGCTCGGGGGAAATTGGTACACATTTCAGTAACAGCACCTGGGAAAGTCGTCTTGAGCTGAATCATCAAGCCATTGCGGGCTGGCATGGTCAGCTGGGTGTACAGTGGCGTCACGGAGAATTTAGCGCTTTGGGAGAGGAGAGTTTTATTCCCATGACCGAAAGCACTTCTACGGGAATTTTCCTCGTAGAGGGTTACGATCAAGGCGATTGGACCTACGAAATGGCCTTGAGGCTCGACCAAGACAAACTCAAGCCAGCACACTCTGCGGCTCAGACTCATAGCTTCAACAGTGTCAGTGCTTCTGCTTCGGCGCTTTGGCGGGTGGCGCCTGAGTGGCAAGTTTCGCTCGCGCTCTCCAACGCCGAGCGCGCGCCTGTGACTGAGGAGCTTTACTCCAACATTGACATTGAATCAGACTCAGATCACGGGGAGTACGTTGTTCATGGCGCCAGCCAATCGATAGAAATAGGTAATGCCGACCTCGATTCCGAACAGTCGCACAATGCGGATTTCAAATTGACTTGGCAGAATGCGGTGGTTTCTTTAGATGCGACTCTTTTTTACAACCATTTCAATGATTATATCTACCTGAAAAACACAGGTTTGGAGCAGGACGAAGTGCCTATCCTGAGTTATCAGCAGGAAGATGCCACGTTTTATGGAATGGAGCTAGAAGCCTCTCTTGCCTTAGTGAGCAGTGAAACCCACAACTTGGAACTCACCCTAATGGGCGATACTCTGCGCGCGCGTTTTGACAACGGTCTTGCCGTGCCCAGAATGCCGCCGAGAAGAGTGGGCGCAAAACTAAGCTATCAGCAAGGCAATTGGTCGGCATTTGTTGATGTGCAAGACGCCGCTGCCCAGAAAGATCCGGGTGAGCAGGAGTCGGCGACCAAAGCTTATACTCGCTGGAATTTGGGCTTGAACTACCGCGTGGGCAAGGATTCTAATGAGGGTTCACTGTTGTTTTTTGCCAAGCTCAACAATGTCTCAGATAAGGAAATTCGTTTGAGTACTTCTTTCCTAAGAAATTACGCCCCTGAGTCTGGCCGTTCTTTGGTAGGAGGAGTTCGTTACACCTTCTAAAATGTAAGCCAGAAGGCGCAAATCACAAGTCTCCCTTTGCGCCTTCTGCCCTTGCAGTTCATTACAAGCTGAGCAACAATTCCCTTCCTTCCGCAAAAAAATGAAAATAAACATGGAATTTGGAACCTTAGCTTCTCTAATTATCTACTTCGTTGTAATGCTGTTTATCGGTTTGTATGCCTACCGGAGGTCTACTAGCACCGCCTCGGCCTATCTCTTGGGTGGTCGTCAATTAAGTCCCGCGGTCACCGCCTTATCGGCGGGCGCTTCCGACATGAGTGGTTGGATGGTCATGGGCTTGCCTGGGGCGATGTACCTCAGTGGTTTGCACAACATTTGGATCGGAATAGGTCTAATTCTAGGTGCTTATCTAAACTACCTTATTGTTGCCACTCGCTTGAGGGCTTATACCGAGCTCGCCAACGACGCCATAACCCTGCCAGACTTTTTCGAAAACCGCTTTCAAGATAATTCTCGAGCGCTGCGAATAATATCGTCTCTGGTAATTATCTTGTTCTTCACCTTGTACACCTCGTCCGGCATAGTAGGCGGCGGAAAATTATTTGAGAGTGCGTTCAATACTCAGTATGAGTACGGCCTTTACGTCACCGCGGGAATTGTTGTGCTTTACACTTTGCTGGGAGGTTTTTTAGCGGTCAGCCTCACAGACTTTGTGCAGGGTTGCATAATGTTTGTCGCGCTGATTTTGGTGCCCATTGTCGCACTAAGTGAAGTGGGTGGCCCGGAGGCAGTGGTGCTTGCGATCGAGGATATGAGCCCCGCACACTTCAATTTTATCGCCGGCACTAGCTTGCTCGGAATAATTTCATCACTGGCTTGGGGTTTAGGTTATTTTGGGCAGCCGCACATAATTGTTCGCTTCATGGCCATTCGCAAATTAAGCGATATGAAAACCGCGCGTAGAATTGGCATGAGTTGGATGATTGTCTCTTTGTTGGGCGCCATGGCCACCGGTTTTGTTGGCGTCGCTTACGTGGCAAAAACCGGCGTAATTCTCAACGATGCAGAAACCATATACATATTGTTGGCGCAGGTTTTGTTCCATCCACTCGTGTCGGGTTTTTTACTGGCCGCCGTGCTAGCCGCCATCATGAGTACAATTTCTTCGCAGTTATTGGTGACATCCAGTTCGCTGACCGAAGACATTTATAAAGCGTTTCTCAATAAAAGTGCCAGCGAAAAAGAGTTGGTTTTTATTGGGCGGGTTTGCGTATTGTTAGTGGCCTTGGTGGCGGTTTCGCTGGCGCATGATCGCAACAATTCAATACTCCAATTGGTCAGTAATGCTTGGGCTGGTTTTGGCGCGGCTTTTGGGCCGATGATTATTCTCAGCCTTTACTGGCCGCGTATGAATGCGCCCGGAGCACTGGCTGGCATCGTCGTCGGTACGCTGACTGTTTTGTTCTGGATCTACACACCCATCACTATCTCAGGTCAATCACTCAGTCAGTGGATGTATGAAATAGTACCGGGCGCTATCTTCAGTGCCGTGGCAATTGTGCTGGTAAGCCTGCTCACCAAGCCACCATCAGACGCGACACTAGCCACCTTCAAAGCCATGGAGGCCGAAGTAGAGGCGGTCTGAAGTCAGAACGCCTTCGTCATTTAATATCATCTCCTATAAGTCGCAGCCTCGGTATTTAGACTGAGGCTGCGATGTCGTATACTGCCAATCAGTTCTATTTTTGCCCTCAGCTCTAATTTCAAGGATCACGCTATGACCACTGATGTTCACCAAGCACTTCGGGATGATGTACGCCTATTGGGCGGAATACTCGGCGACACCGTTCGCGAGCAAGTGGGTGAAGACATCTTTTTGAAGGTGGAAGAAATTCGCACACTGGCCAAGGCTGCTTATCAAAGCCAAGACTGGCAACCCTTGTTAGAAGTTATGAATAGCCTTGAAGATTCTCAGCTGGTGCCCGTGGCACGAGCTTTCACGCAATTTTTAAATTACGCCAATATTGCCGAGCAGCACCATCGTGTGCGCCGACGCAGAGACAAGCAGCGTGAAGGCGCCGTGGCGGGTCTTGGCACTTTAGAAGAATTGTTGCCACGCTTGCAGGCCGCCGGCGTTGAGGGCGAAGCGATTTATGACGCCGTTGCCAACATGGGCATTGAATTGGTGTTAACCGCCCACCCCACCGAAGTGAGTCGGCGCACCTTGCTGCGCAAGCATCATGATATTGCCATGATTCTCGATCACTTAGACAATCAAAATTTAACCCCCACTGAGCGCAGCGCTCAACTCAATCGCCTGCGTCGTCGAATTATGGCCGGTTGGCAAACCGATGAAATTCGTCGCCACCAGCCCACCCCAGTCGATGAAGCTAAATGGGGTTTCGCCACCATTGAATCCACCTTATGGCAGGCCTTGCCTGAATATCTCAGAAAGCTAGACAAACAGCTGCTCGAAGCCACGGGTAAGCGTTTGCCCTTAACCGCTACGCCAGTCAGGTTTGCGTCTTGGATGGGCGGGGACCGCGATGGAAACCCTAATGTAACCTCCGCGGTGACTGAAGAAGTGCTGTTGTTGGCTCGCTGGGAAGCGGCGCACCTTTTAACAAAAGACATTCACGAATTGCGCGAAGATTTATCCATGGGGGTGTGTAACGATGCCCTTCGCGCTGTAGTGGGTGAGCACCGCGAGCCCTACCGCCAAATTTTGCGCGACGTGCGCGGGCGCTTGCGTAATACGCGCGATTGGGCTGAGGCCAAATTGGCGGGCGAGCGTTTTGAGGGTGAAATCTACCTTGATGACAAAGATTTGCTCGAACCTCTCATGCTGATTTATCAATCTTTACTGGATTGTGGCATGGAAGCTATTGCGGAGGGGAGCCTCAGTAATATCATTCGCCGAGTTGCGTGTTTCGGCTTAACCCTGTTGCGCCTAGACATCCGTCAGGAATCTACCCGCCACGCCGACGTGATTAACGAAATTACCGAGCATTTGAAACTGGGTTGTTATCACAATTGGAGCGAGGATGAAAAGCAGGAATTCCTGCTGGCCGAACTGGCTAACCCGCGACCATTAATCGCCAGCGACTTCCCCGCCTCAGCGGAAGTGGCCGAAGTGCTGCGCACCTTTAAAGTGTTGGCGGCACAGCCTGCCTCAGCTTTGGGCGCCTACATTATTTCCATGGCCACCCATCCCTCAGACGTTTTGGCGGTGCGCCTCTTGCAAAAAGAGTCGGGCTGTCGCAACCCTCAGCGTGTAGTGCCACTGTTCGAAACCTTGAGTGACCTCGAGGGCGCGGGGCAAACCATCGACCGTCTGCTGTCTGTAGACTGGTATCGACAAGACATTAACAATCATCAAGAAGTGATGATTGGTTATTCCGACTCTGCCAAAGACGCCGGCTTCTTTGCCGCTTCTTGGGGGCAGTACCGGGCCCAAGAAATTCTCAACGTCATCTGTGAAAAACACGGCGTGCACCTCACTTTGTTCCACGGCCGTGGAGGCTCAGCCAGCCGAGGTGGCGCGGCCGCCCACGCGGCACTTTTGTCACAGCCTCCCGGCACAATTAAAGGCTCGGTGCGAGTGACCGAACAGGGCGAAGTGATTCAGTTTAAGTTTGGCCTGCAAGAAGTAGCGGAAGAAAACATTGAGCTGTATGCCGCCGGTGTATTGGAAGCCACTCTGTTGCCGGCCGCGGCACCCAAAGACGATTGGCGCAGCATGATGGAAACACTGGCGGTAGAGTCGGTGCAAGAATACCGCCGTATCGTCCACAACGACGAGCGCTTTGTGCCTTACTTCCGCACAGTTACTCCCGAGCAGGAGCTGAGACGCTTGGCGCTGGGCAGTCGGCCCGCGAAACGCAAAGCCAGTGGCGGAGTAGAGAGTTTGCGCGCTATTCCCTGGGTGTTTGCTTGGACGCAAATGCGCTTAATGTTACCCGCGTGGTTGGGTACGGGGCAGGCTATGGCCTCGCAGATTGATTCCGGCAAGTTAGGGCAGTTACAGGATATGGCGTCTAACTGGCATTTCTTTGGCATGTTGTTAGATATGCAGGAAATGGTCATGGCCAAAACCGAAGCTCGAGTGGCAAGTTATTATGAGCAGCGCCTGTCCAATGACCCTGCACACCTGTCTTTGGGAGAAGAGTTGCGGCTTGGTGTTGAGCAGGCTGGGGCCGTATTACAAGCGATCAGTGGCAAGCCTTTGTTGTCTCATAGACCCATATTGAAGCGCTCGGTAGAGCTTCGAAACCCTTACGTTGACCCCTTGAATATTACCCAGGTGGAGGTGATGCGTCGCCTGCGGCAGCTGCCGGAAGACGATGCGTCGGCTTTGAAACACTCGCTTGAGCAAGCATTGATGGTTTCAATTGGGGGCATTGCGGCTGGATTGCGCAATACGGGCTAATGGAGGTGGGTTTGGCGAGTTAAACTCGCGCTGAGACAGCACTGAATTCAATTAGTGCTTGCACCCATTATATCTATTGGCTATAAATTTAGAAGATAGCAGGGTTTATAGGCTTGAAAGACCTTTCTTGTCCGAAATATAGGGCGTAGTATTAAACGCTGGTCTTACAATTAACGAAATTTATAACAGAGTTAAAAAGCGAGGGTATGCCGATGAAATTATTCAATAAGAAAAAGCAGTTTGGTCAGGGTATGACGGAGTACATTATTATCGTGGCTTTGATTGCGATCGCGGGAATTGCGGCGTTTAGCTTCTTTGGTTCAACGGCTCGTGCTCAGATCGGCAATATGGCTCAGGGCTTGAGCGGTCAGGCGGGTACCTCTGACGCCGCAGCATCGGCTAATTCGGCTGATACCGGCGGCGCTGGCTTGGCTGATTTTGCTGATAGTGCTGACAGTACCGGTGCAGCTGCAGCTGGCGGTGGCGGCGAAGGCGGCTAAGCAAAACAGTAAACGACATGGTTGTAAGCTGACCATGTCGTGACTGAACTGCCAGGATGGCATTTGATTTAGAGAGCGCTGATATAAAGCTATTTCGCGCTTGAGATGCCAATTAGGTGGATAACATTAAGACGTAGTATTTCCCAATCTGTATTTCCAAAAAATAACATAAGAATAAAAACGTGAAGTTATTGAGGGCATCAACCAGGCGATTCCGCCAAAAAGGTCAAGCGATCGTCTTTGGCTTGATTTTCATTGGTGTGATATTTCTTGCCCTGTTGGCCCTATTTGATCAATCACAGCTCGTGCGCAGCCGTGTACAAATAGAAAATGCCGCCGATGCCGCGGCCTATAGCCAAGCCGTACACCTGGCAAGGCAGTTGAATTTTACCGCTTATACCAATCGTTCAATGGTGGCCAATGAAGTGGCTATCGGTCATTTGGTATCGCTTTTGAGTTGGTCCCGCCAGTATCAAACACTGCCGAAATGGCTGAATACTCTATCTAAATATCCACCCTATAATGTCGTTGTTATACCTCCCTTTGGCATCCAACTGCACACATTGCTGCGTTTGTTTACCGCTCCGCTTATGATTTTGGGTACGGGGCTTGACGTGATGTTAACGCCAACGATTCAACTACAGCACTTTAACGCCGGGCTCAATTCGGTACTGGGCATTGCTCAGGACCTGTTTGTTGGGGTGACATTAACGGCTCAAGCTGAAACGTTGATTAAAGTGGTGGAGGCGCACGATTTTGACGATGGATATGATGCGCCTTTTGTACCAACAGTGGGTTGGTTCTACATGTTATTCAACTACGCCCTCACCTATGCGGGCGATACATTTGATTTGCACGGCTACCATACGCGCATTGGCAATGCGCTGAACGACAGTACCGGAGACCCCAATGCCAGCGACAGCGCTAATGAGGTATTGGGCAGTTTTTTTGGCGGAGCTTCGATGGACAGCTCGTCTTTAGAAGCGAGCACCATGATTCGTCGGAATAAAGGCAGTGCAGACTCCATTGCCAACTACACACACTTTGCCGCACTGGTGAATGACAGCCTTAACTCTTGGAGTCGACAGCGGCAGTTTTTCGCCAAGATCGGGCCGACAGTGCCATTAGTGGGCTACGCTGCTGAATTTCCCCCCTTAATCTTCCGCATCGGTCTGATGATGGAAGTGGGCACTTTTTCCGACGGCGGCACTGCCTTTGTTTTTCATACAGACGGTGATGACGAGGCTGAGGGTTCCCCCGGTTGGACCTCGGCTGACGCGACGTCTTTGGGCGCTGAACTGTCTTTGCAGTTCTATGTCCGGTTTTATCTAGATCTATTGTTCTTAACCATCGACGAAATTCTTATCGACGAAAGATTCGACCTCAATGAAATGCTGCCGTTTTTAGATTTGGGTTTGCCCTTGTCGGCGGCTACTTATCAGTTATGGGGTAAAGACCAAAAGGCCTTTCAATCTGCACCCCCCATAGGGTTTAAGGACCCTTGGCCCGGTGGGCATTACGGAGAGGCGATGGAGGGTTATCGTCACTTAGCCATGCGTACTTTAGGTGGCGCGCCGAATATTACGGCTGAAATGGGCTATAAACCAGACCCCAAGTGTAAGCCGCACAGCGTTTGGTGTAACAAAGACGCTTTAGGTAAAAAAGCCGGTGATAGCATTCGTTTTCACTCCCTCGCCAACGGTTCTAATACCAGTTATGAGCTAACCGCGGCGGTGGCAAAATGCATGCGAGATATTGGTACTAGTGACAACCCTGGAAACGCTAATAGCCCTCCAGGCCTAGACATTAACAAGCCCGTGGGTGATGGCAACCCTATCACCAATTACAGTGTTAATAATGCCTCTCAGGGCGAGACGGGGGTGTTGAATAATACCATTCGTATGTATTGGTCGGGCAACAACGACTGCGAAGAGGATACCAACGACTACTACGATGGTTCTGGAGCGCTCATGACCATCAGCTCTGCGGAAGCTTATTTTGCTCCATTCTATCGGGAAGAGCCCGCCTCCCTTCTGGCGCCTAATTGGGACGCGCGCTTAAAGGAGCCATCTGAATTGGCGATAATGCTGGCGTCGGGTCGATTAAGTTTGGAAAATTTAATTGCCAACTTTACCCCCGCCAATGGCGCGCGTGCAGTTATTACTTTGTTTATGAACACTATCGCGGGTGAAATTAATAGTCGAATCTCCGAGAGCGCCTCGGGTTTGACCAGCATCCCCGTGGTGGGTGATAGTTTGTCTGGCTTTGAAAGTTCGATTCATGATGTGGTGAATGACGGTGCTACGGAGGTGAGCGATGGTCTTAGCGAATTTATACCCTAGCGCTCGCAAGCCGCGAGCGGCCTCTCGGGGTCAAGCGATGGTGGAATTCATAGCAATGTCGGCGGCGCTTCTGGTTCCGTTATTTGTGGTTGTGCCTTTGTTGGGGAAATTTGCAGACCTTAATTTTCAAACTCAAATGGCCGGGCGCTATGTGACTTGGGAGCGCACTGTTTGGTTTGAGGGCAATGGGTCAAATAAAAATGTACCTGAAGAGCTTGATGAGGACGGCTCAGTGGCCACGCGCACCGACGAGACCATTGCTCGTTCAGCACAAAATCGTTTTTTTCGTAATGTCGGCACAAATATTAGTCGTGATGACTTTGGCGCATTGACCGCTGCAAACGTAAACGTAGCGTGGAATCTGCAGGGCGGCGGTAATTTATTCAGTACCGCGTCAGGAGATGGCGTTGGTAATCCTACGAGTATGGGCACAGAACCTCGCAGTGTAGGTGATGTGGCAATGGCTTATGAGGGTTTGGAGTTATTAAACGATATCACCGGTTTTTTCAGCTCGGCCTTAACTAGCCTCACCGATTTTCTCGGCATTGATTTAGGGCTTGATCGGTACTGGATGAGCAACCCGATGTTTGACAAAAAGGGCTACTTTAAGCCGGCGGTGAAAGTAACGGTGAATAATGACCCAGACAGTTATGGTCCTTTTGAATCTTGGTTACTTTTTGACTCCGATGGTGCCCCTCTCATGGGCGACGTTAATTTTGTCTATCCTGGGGCCATTGTTGCTAACGGTTGGAACGCTCAGAGCATGAAACACTTTGAGGAAACGGTTGATAACTATGTTGGCACCAATCTGGTACTTGAAAATAACGTAATGGATTTTATTGTTGATGTGGTGGGGGTTGTCGAAGATTTCTATTTGTTTTTAGGTGGCACCTCTCACCCTGGATTTCCCAGCAGTGCAAATGCATTTTTTGGCGCTGGTGGATTACCCGTGTACGATCCTGAAGATGAGGTTAGTTGTACCGAGGGGCGCTGCACTTATGACTGAGCAAGAGAAAATGTTAAGTGAATTTATTGAGTCAGGTAGAACATAAATTGAAAATGAATACAGCGCATCGCTATTTATTAAAGCTGGTATTTTTGCTTGGATCTCTGTCGGCGGTCAATACCTCGGCGAGTTGCGATACAGACGATTTCCCCGTGATGGATGAAATGCGCATTACCATGTTGGCGCCATCAATGAATTTTAATGGTCTAAATATGTCGATTCGAGAATTTACGATCGAAGACGATGTCGAGTCGATAAGAGCATTTTACAATCAGCAGTGGGAAGGTGAGCTGGTTGAAAACCTACTGGGCGATACCTTGCAAATTGCCCATCACACCGATGATTGTTCCATGCTCGTACAAATTATGGTTGCTACCGAAGGCAGTGCCGGTCGCTTGGTGATTAACAATCCAGAGTATAATCTCGCTGGTGAAGCTTTGTTGGTCCCCACACCAGAGGGGGCTATTATTGCCTATGACATGCGTAACCAGGATGGTGGTAAAAATGCCGCAACCATCCTGGCAACTACATTTCAGTCCCGAGCGGAAGTTGAAGCATTTTATAAACAAGAGCTGGCGCATTTACGTTGGGTTTACGAACGCAGTATGAACACGCCGGCTGGCAGTGCCTCGCTGTACCGAAAGGGTAATGATGAATTTAATTTGGTGATTATGAATACGGAAGATCAACGCCAAACGCAAATTCTAATCAACATGGTAGAGCAGTAATTTATGCCTTATAGCCATAGCCGTTTCGCCGGGCAGGCCATGGTTGAATATATTGTTGTGGTGACCGCTTTGGTTACCGCATTGCTGATGGTAAGGGTAGACAATTTAGACGGTCGCGGTGAAGTTAATGTCGTTGAATGGTTAATGGATGTGATGAAGGGGAATCAGCAGGGCTACGCACATTCCATCAGTGCCGTGCAGAGTTACGGAGATTTTCCTGAGGCAGAAGCGCCTTTTGGTGGCGCCTCGTCACCCAACAACGAAAATCCCGATACTCCTCCCGTCACAGGTTACCCCACACCACGGCCTCCAGGCTTGCCAGCCACTGATGCTGTTAGCCGGGCCTCTGTTGTCAGGGCCGGCGGCAGGGATATCGGGACAGTCAATAGTGATGGGGTTGTGTTTGATTTTGATGGTAATCGCATTGGTGAAACCGACGACGAGGGCACTATTGTCTTTGATAATGGCGACAGTGACGTTGATTTTGATGACTATTACGTTAGGACGGCGATCATCGATGGTGATGGCGACAGTGTAGAGCCGTCGGCGATTGTACAGGGAGGCAAAGTTGTTGGTTTTGCCTACGAAAGTGAAGACGGTGTTTTTGTCGATAACCCTGGTGTCTCCACAGGCACTTTCTCCAAGGTCGAGCTGGAGGGTGGCGCGAGTGTCGAAGATGTTAGAGACGTATATGAAGGTTTTGCGCACATAGGGGTGATCTACAATGGCCTCTACTATTCAGATCTTACGGTGCAGCGAAAAGGTTACGACGGTACCGGCAATGAGGTTGAACACGACTATGAAATCGTCTGGGCTGAGACGCGCACAATCGATGAAGATGGAGATCTGGTCGAGTATGAAGGCGTGTGTGGTGCAAAGGCGAATGATTGGCAGAGCGATTCAGCGGCACTGGACAGCTTGTTGAACAGCGACAGCGGGCTAGACCCTGACGGGCCAACCATAACGACCCAGGCGCCCAGTATATTCAACCCATTTCCGCCCGCGGTTAGCACTACGTCTACCAGTGAGTCAACCATCAGCTCGACGCAGGCAAGTTGCGGCCCAGCGCAGGTGACAACAACCGTGATTGAACGAACGGCGACAACGACAACAAGTGATCTTGGCGTAGAGACAACAACTTATACCTATTCCGATAAGGAACTTGGAGAGCCTCCGGTAGTAGACTATGACTATTAAGGTTTAGTGAGAAATTAGTTAGAGAAAGAAAACAATAAATACTGGGAAGTTAATTCTACTTTTTTGAAAGAAGGTGCAGGGGAAAATAATGAAAAATCTATCGGGGGGCAAACTGCTTTTCGTAGCGATCACTTTTGGTGTGATCGCGGCGGTGTTAGCAGTTCTCTTTTTGAAAATGAAAGAAGATTATTATCGGAACGCCTACCAGCCAAAGGTGAAAGCCATGGTGACCGTGGTTGTTCCGAACGCTGATATGGTGCGGGGAGATGTGTTGGCAAAAAACACAATATCTGCCCTGAGGATACCTTCCGAATACACGCCCGCAGGTGTTCTGCTAGCGAGTGACTGGCGCAAAGCGGAAAACCGCATGGTGATTTCCAAGCTGCAGCGCGGCAAGCCAATTACTTGGTCTGCGTTAGAAGGTGAGGCGGTAGACACGTTTTCTGAAAATATTGATTTAGGTAAGCGTGCTAAAACCATCAAGATATCAAAGATTAATTCCTTTGACGGTTTATTACGCCCCGGTGACCACATCGACCTTTATGGAAAATTTCAAGGCCCGAAAATTGGCTTGCCGGCCTCTGTGGATGAAAAAGTCGGCAATGACGTAATTTTCCCACTCTTAGAAAATATCGTGGTGCTTGCGGCGGGCAAGGAAGATGAAAACGGTAAAAAATACGAGATCTTCTTCGATAATACCTCGGCCGACGGATTCAATATGAATTTCTCCATGGTCGCGGTGCAACTGTCTTCAAGACAGGCTGCGAAGCTGGAGCTAGCGCAATCGAATGGTGACTTGGTGGCAGTGCTGCGGCACCCAAAAGATACCAGTGTGTCTAATGTTACTCAGTTGACAGTCAGTAGCTTGCTCGAGCCCGACGAACCTGAAACGGTTGACTTAGTCTTGGATGCTAATGGTAAGCCGGTAGGCCGCGTTATTGGTGACAACATTGTTGACGCCAACGGGAAAATTGTTGGCAAGATGGTTGATGGCAAGGCGGTGAGCTTTTCAGGTGAAGTCTTAGGCTCGGTGGTCAGTGGCGTCTCAGAAGACGATCCAATGATGCGGGTTGCGAAAGTTCAAGACGTAATTCGCGACGCCAATGGCAAAATTGTTGGTTATGTCAAAGATGGTCAGGTAGTAGACCAAGCTGGCAACGTGATTGGCAAGGTTGAAAATGGTCGCGCGGTGTCTTTAACCGGAGAAACCATGGGTACGGTTGACAAGGGTGTTTACCTGGACAAAAACGGTCAGGAAGTAGACATGTCGAAGTCGACGGCGCCGGTCGTTTCTGAAGTGGTTCGCGATGCATCAGGTAAAGTCATTGGTCGTGTTGTTAACGGTCAGGTGATCGATAGCAGCGGCAAGGTGGTTGGCAGCATCGACGAGAATGGCAAGCCCGTAGGTCTAGATGGCGAGTCATTGGGTGAGATTGAAAAGGCTTTTGTTGGCGCAGATGGGCAGGTTCTAAATGAGCCCGTTGTGTTGGTGAAAGACAGCCAGGGCAATGTTATTGGCCGCCTCGTGAATGGCAAGGTTATTGATTCAACCGGTAAAACAATCGGTGAATTGAGAGACGGCAAGATTATTGACGCAAACGGAAAAGTAATTCACGAAGGCGTGACAACTGAGACTACGACACAGGCTATGATAGCTGGCAAGGTCGATTCGAAACGCATAAGAGTCAATCGCTTTTACGAATTTATTGCTGGAGGCACTGCTGAAGATGGCATCACTCCTGTTAAAAAAGTCCCAATGGAATAACTGGCATGCATACTCGAGGAAATATAATGAAAAAACTATTCGTAATGAGTTTGATGCCAGTGCTGGTTTTAGCTTGGCATTCTAGTGCGCTCGCAAAGAACCAATACTTACCTGAGATGCTCACCTTGTATCAAGGTGAGTCTAAGGTGTTGGAGGTGGACGACATTTCCCGCATCGCAGTGGGCAAGTCGGCCTTAGTAAGCACCACCATTTTGAAGCACGGAGAACTTGTATTTACCGCCGATGAAGTGGGCGAGACCAATATGCAAGTGTGGTTTGGCGATGGCAGCCGCGAAGAGGTATCGCTGATTGTGGTGGAGTCGAATTCGCTGCGAGAAATCACCGAAATCAAGCAGCTGCTGTCTGATGTCGCGGGTATTAAAATTAAGGCCGTGGGGCGTCGTCTGGTGATTGAGGGCAATGTGATGGCGCGTGACCTTGAACGTATCAATATCGTCAAACAGCGTTACCCTAATGTGCTAGTGCTTGCACAGGAGGGGAATGAATTCATGGAAGAAATGATTTACTTTGATGTGCGGGTCACCGAATTCAATTCTGACGATATGGAAAATTTGGGAATTGCTTGGGATACCAGTATATCGGGCCCTACCGGTACTTATCGGAAAGAGTGGCGAGGCGACAACTATACCGTTGGCACAGGCCCTTTGGGCGAGATAAGCAACACGGGTTTAGGGCTTGATGTTGATACGGGTAATTTTGACCCTGATAACAATAACAGCGGCTACAGCGCAGTAGAAATTGCCGCTTTATTGTCGGCGCAAAAAACCGGTATCACTACTTGGGGTATTGCCAGCTCTATCGCGTCGCGAATCAGTTTTCTGGAGCACACAGGCTCAGCCGTTACCTTGGCCTCACCTCGTTTGAGCACACGCAGCGGCGGCTCAGCCGAACTGCAAGTGGGCGGGCAAGTTCCCGTGGTGACCACCTCAGTAAACGGCCCCTCTGTTCAATATAAAGATTACGGCATTATCCTAAACGTAGAGCCTAAGTTGGATCTATACGGCAACATCGCGGCAAAGGTGATGACAGAGGTAAGCCAATTGGATGTAGCTAACTCTGTGGGTGGATACCCGGCATTGAAAAGCCGTAAAACAGAAAATGACATACGCTTAAAGCCCGGTGAAACCCTTGTTTTGGCGGGATTGTTGACTCGAGAAGATTCGAAAAGCGTAGACAAAGTTAAGTGGCTTGCCGACATTCCAATATTGGGTGAGTTATTCAAGTCTAAAAGCTTCAGTCAAAAGAAGACCGAGTTGGTAATCTTTTTGACGCCTACGGTCATGGGCGATTTAAGTCAGGGTATTAATCAGGTTGAGGTTGAGCGCTCCAAAAAATTCATGACAAAGTTCGATGAAAGTATGAGTGAAGGTTTGGTAGATTGAATGCTGAGACAGTTGGGGTTTGGGTATGTTTGAAATTACGGTTAAAGATAAAAAGGGCGCGATAGTCGAGACTATTAGTTGTGGTTTGGACAATTGTGAGATTGGCAAGTCAAGACAAGTGCTGGTTAATCTGAAAGGTTGGAGTGTGGCGCCCAAGCACGCCAAGATCGAAAAGACCTTGGCAGGCATATATGTTGAAGATATTAGCCGCGGTTATGACCTCTTGGTGAACGGTGAGAATGTTGAACGATACGGTCCATTACAGGAAACAGATGTACTGACCATTGGCGGCTACACACTTCTTGTTAAAAATATGGTCGTTGAGAGCGAAAGCCAAGACGAGAGTGAGGGTGAATCAGCCGAACAAGATCAGGCGCACGCGGCCGACAATGAAATTGCAGACGTTCAACAAGACGCCTACATGGAATGGGCCGCTTATCTCAATAAAGAATTGTTTCGTCTGATGGATCTGCGTCGCATGGATTTAGATTCCATGGGCGATAGTGAGTTGAGGGCACAACTGTCTCAACTGATTGACGGAGTAATGGCTGAAGTAGCAACTCGCATACCAGAGACGGTCGATCACGATCTTCTAAAGCGTTTGGTATTAGATGAAGCTGTAGGTCTAGGACCACTAGAAGGCTTTCTTGCTGACCCTTCTATTACCGAAATTATGGTTAACAGCCATAAAGACATTTATATCGAGCGCGCCGGTAAGCTTGAGCGCACGACCATTAATTTTTCCAGTGACAGTGCTGTGCTGTCCATTATTGAGCGTATCATTTCCCCCTTAGGTCGAAGAATTGATGAGAGTTCGCCAATGGTGGACGCTCGTTTGGCCGATGGTTCACGTGTAAACGCTATTATTGCGCCACTGTCCCTTAAGGGCCCTTGTCTTACTATTCGAAAGTTTGCGGACAAGAAATTGCGAGTAGATGATTTGGTCGCGTTTGATGCAATCAGTCAACCTATGGCCACCTTCCTGCAAAAGTGCGTGGAATACCGTAAAAATGTGGTGGTATCGGGTGGTACGGGCTCAGGTAAAACAACCTTATTGAATATATTGTCTAACTTTATTCCCGAGACTGAGCGGGTTGTTACTGTGGAAGACGCCGCCGAACTTCAGCTGGTACAACCACACGTAGTCACCTTGGAATCGCGCCCGGCGAATATGGAAGGCAAAGGTGCCGTGCCAATTCGCGACTTGGTTAAGAACTGCCTGCGGATGAGACCAGACAGAATTGTGGTGGGTGAGTGTCGTGGCGGAGAAGCCTTGGACATGCTTCAAGCGATGAATACCGGCCATGATGGCTCCTTGACAACCGGTCACTCAAATTCCCCCCGCGATATGGTTCGACGTTTAGAAGTCATGGTGCTTATGGCTGGTATGGATTTACCTATTATTGCCATTAGAGAGCAAATTGCCTCGGCCGTTGACTTGATCGTTCAGCAGTCGCGATTCTCCGATGGTTCTCGTCGAGTGACTAGCATCACAGAGGTGACCGGCATGGAAGGCGACACCATTCAGCTCAATGAAATATTTAGTTTTAAACAAGACGGCGTCAACAGCGAAGGTAAAGTGCATGGTCGTTTTCTGGCGACTGGTCGCGTTCCCGAGTTCTATGAAATGCTTCGTAACCAGGGGGTAGATCCCGATCTTTCCCTTTTTAGCGAAGCTTCGAATGAATAATATTGGGTGCCATCTTCAGGTGTTGCCCATTAGTGAGCGGTAGTCATGGAATTTTTAAACGAAATTAGTTTTTCGATATATATAATCGCTGCATGTATATTCGCAGCGGTATTTCTGCTGGTTAAAGCCATTGGTAGCTCTGTTGCCAATTCTTTGGCCCTGTACCAAAGTCAGTTTACGGAAAGTGCAGAGGTAGAGTTGTCTGACCTGTTTATCTTTGCAGATCCGAAAAAAATGTTTGTGCTTAATGTGGTGACATTTTTTGTGGTGCCGACGCTGGTCCATATGCTGTGGCAAATCTGGATTGTAACGGCAGGAGTAGCGGTTGCTCTGCTATTTGTTCCGCCGTTTTTATACAAAAGCTTACGCAATGGGCGCCTAAAGAAATTTGAAGCACAGTTGCCCGACGCCTACATGATGATATCGAGCAGTTTACAGGCTGGGGCGAGTTTCAATTTGGCTCTGGCAGACATGGTTGAGCGGGCGCCGTCGCCCCTCGCCCAGGAATTTGGCTTACTGCTAAAGAAAATAAAGCTGGGTGTCGCACTTGAAGATGGCCTGCTGGAGATGGAAGAACGAATTCCGCTAGACAGCTTTATTATGGCAAGCTCGGCGATTCGTATTAGTAAGGAGGTGGGTGGTAACTTGGTTACTACCATTGAGTCCATGGCCGACACCCTGAGGCGCAAGAAAACCATGGAAGGAAAAATTGAAAGCTTAACGGCACAGGGTAAGGTGCAGGGCAAGTTTATGGCGGGCCTGCCCATTCTTATTGGTGTTATTTTATCGATGATGGAGCCGGAAGCGATGAGCCAGTTAGTGACCACCTCTACTGGTATCGCCATTTTGGTAGGCTTGGTGGTAATGGAAGCTATTGGTTTCTTTATTATCAATAAAATCACCTCAATAGACGTGTAGGTATCAGCATGATTGAGCTCTATCCCTATTTAAGTGCCGCGGGCTTTGGTATTGCCGCTGCGTCGATTGTTATGGCTTTTGGTATCATCTTTTTTATGGTGCCAGATGACGATCGTGATTTTCTAGACCCTATCCCACCAGGCCTGAGGTTGTTTTGGCCAATCATTAGGTTCTTGTCCTATTTTGTCAGTAGTAATTTGTCTGCAGATCACCTCAATAAAATTGATGATAAATTACAAAAGAGTGGCGTCTGTTATGTTTTTTCAGCCGAAGACTATTTTGCGCTGTGCTTATTTTCCGCGGTAACGGTCCCTGCGCTCACTGCTGTAGTGGCCGTTTCTCTCGGCGACGTTAACCCTATGTATTATTTATTAGCTGCACTCGGAGGCTTCTATTTGCCAGAGATCTGGGTTAGAGACACAAGACTTAAGCGCAATGGCAACATTATTCGTGCGCTGCCCGTATTCTTGGAGTACATGACGATGTCTGTAGATGCGGGGCTTAACTTCTCGGGTGCTCTACGGCAAGCTGTAGACAAAGGCCCCTCTGGCGCGATGAAAAATGAATTTAAAATTGTGCTGCGCGATATTCGCTCTGGTTTATCGCGAGCCGAGGCCTTGGGACGAATGGACGAGCGCCTTTGTGTTAGCGAGATATCGACCTTTATTGGTGCGGTCACTCAAGCGGAAAAAATGGGCTCGAGTATAAAAAAGACACTTCAGGTGCAGACCCGGCAACGTTTAGACGAACGTTTTCAGCGGGCAGAAAAACAAGCCATGGAAGCCCCTGTGAAGCTAGTAGTTCCATTGGTTTTGTTTATATTCCCAGTGACGTTTGTCATTTTGCTTTACCCAATTGTCATTAAGTTTATGAACAGCGGCATTTAAAGTAGAGCGTAATAGGTGCTGTGCCATTAAGGGGTTTTATTGATGGTGTCGCTAAAGGTTTATTGATGAAAATTGTAAAGTATCGACTGCAGCGTGAGGCCAGCTCAGTCGCTGAATTTTCGGTGTCGATGGCCACCACAATATTGACGCGAGCGCGAGGTTTGTTGTTTAAAACCGCACTGGGAAACGATCAGGCCATGCTCATTGCACCCTGTAATTCAGTGCATACCTATTTTATGGGCTATCGCTTGGACGTGGTTTTTTTGGACAAAGAAAGGAAAATCATGAGAATTATTGAAGGTGTTAAGCCTTGGCGTTTTGCGACTCACTTCAAAGCCAAACAGGTCATAGAGTTTAAGGCGGGTGTGGTGGCGCAAACCGGTATGGCGGTAGGAGATGTATTTAGTGAGTGCTAGCATTCTAATTAAACCTTTGTTGTGGCTTACCCTGGCTATATTCCTGTCGGCTTGTGTTGCTAACACTCCCGTAAGTAAAGCTAAGCATCTTATGGCGATGGATCAGCAGGCGCAGGGTTATTATCAGGCGGGAGATTACGCAAATGCTTTGGAGGCCTATCAATTTTTGTCTAATGAGATGAAGACAGAGGCTCGTTATTGGTATTTTGTCGGCAATTGTTATGCGCGTTTAGAGCGTCCGAAAGAGGCTGTGGAAGCCTATCGAGAAGCGCTCGTTCGTCGCCCCGATGACGCTAAGGCATGGCATAATCTGGTGCTGGTGGAAGCAAAGTTATTGTCTCAGCGTATGGCTGAAATGTCTCAGGCGGTTCCGGCCGATCATCCGCTGATGCTAAAGGTCGACCTTATCCATCAGAGGCTTAACGGTGTGGTATTCGGTGAGAACTAAGTTTTCGAAGAGACACTCAGCAGGTCAGGGCTTAACAGAATTTGTTATCGTTTTTCCTGTGTTGATGATTTTAATTTTCGGGACGATACAAGTCGCCTTTATTTATTCTGCTAAAACCACGCTGAATTACGCGACTTTTCAAGCTGCACGGATGGGGGCCCTCAATGGCGCCACCTACGACGGAATTAAAAAAGGCTTGGTGCGGGGCTTGGCCCCTCTATATACCCATGGTGCTACCGATGATGAGATGTTCGCGGGTGTTGCAAGGGCCTTATTTGAAGTAGAGAACTTTACTCGCATTACAAGGATAAACCCTAGGGTGGCTCATTTCGGCCCTCACGGCACTTACGACTCGGAAGTGTCAGATGTGGTTATACCCAATGATAACTTGATGTATCGCGACGCGTCTGTAGGTGCAATTTCTATTCAGGATGCGAATTTGCTGAAGATACAAGTAGAGTACTGCTATCCCTTAATGGTACCTATTGTGGACCGTTTTTTGGCCACTATAAATCAGCAAACGGGGGAGCTTTTTGGCCCCAATGTTATTGTGACGCAATCTCGAAATGCCAAAGATTATGACACTATTTGTGCAGGTGTTAGAGGGGCGGGGAACGCTGGTTTCATTATTACTTCTGAGGCTGTTGTTCGCATGCAATCGGCAGCGCAAAAGGCCGACGAAGATTGTGGGAAGACGGAGTTTAGTTGCCGTCCCTGATCGTGTAGGCGAGGCGTCGTATTTTTGAGCGACTAAGAATTCATACTGTAAAGAGTCATGATTATGATTGAAAAACTGGGTGGTGAAATCGCAATTTGTGATAGTCCTCGGGATCAGTTTTACCCATCGATAGCCTCGTCTGATGATGGTTACCTTGTCGCGTGGCAGTCTGATAGAGACAGTGGTGATTTTGAAGTCGTTTTTCGTCTTTTAGACAATGACGCGAAATTCCTGGGCCCGGAGATAACCTTGGCACAGCACCAAGGAGGTACTCACGAGCATGTAGTGGTGAATTGCCTGCCTTCACTAGGCTGGCTAATTGCCTGGGAGTGGCGAAACCCAACAAACGAGCGCTGGGAAGTGCAAATGCAGCTGCTTGATCAAAACGGTGCGCCTAGGTCAGAGCTTATTACGGCACATCCCAGGGGCGTGAATGATCACCTGCGCCCTGTTATCAAGGTGCTGCCAGACAATAACTTTGTGGTTGTCTGGCACAGCTATTCTTTTTCCGGTAGTGATTTTGATGTTTTCATTCGTCGCTTTAATCGCGATGGCATTGCTGTCGCCGATCCAGTACGAGCGAATAATTACACGCACTCCCATCAAATGAATGCATCTGTTGAGGTTCACCCAGAAAAAGAAGAGCTGATGTTAGTTTGGCAGTCACTGGGGCAAGACCTTTCTATGTATGGCGTTTACGCCCAGCGCTTTGACTTTGACCTTGAGCGCGTTGGCCATGAGATGAAAATCAATGCCATTACCGAGTCTGAACAAACGAACCCCAAAGTGTGTTTGTTGAGTGATGGTCGCTATGAATTCGTTTGGCAAAGTCATGGGGTATGTGGTGACTTCTACAGTATTCAGTCGCGCAGTTTTGATTTGGATTCTGGCTTGATGTCTCCAGAAACAACTATCAGTGTTGGCAGTGAGATCAGTTGTCATTTTCCGGACGTGAGAGGTTTTTCTTCTGGAGATCGTTTGTATATTTGGCAGTCAGCAGAAGATTCAGACGATTCAATGGGCATCTACTCTTGCTGTTATGTGGCCGCGAGTCAGGCTTATACGCCTTGGGTGTCAGTTAATACCCATGAAGAAGCGGAACAGGAAAATGCAGCTATGGCAATGTCAGTTCGTGATGAGGCGATGGTGGTATGGCAGTCTGAGCAGGATGTTGATGGTAGCTATGGTATCTACGCGCAAAGGCTGCACTGTGCCAGTTAGTACTTATTTTCTATCTGCCATTGGTTTCTTGGCCCATTAGTCGGTACTTGTATAATGTTTAAGCAGATGAAGTTTTTAATACTGCTTGTGGGTATTCTTTGTGTGCTCTTCAGCGGCGCAAGGTTTTACGAGGTGCTGAATGAAGAGCGAGAAAAAAATTCCCACGCACTTGCCGCGGTAGAATCATTGGTGGAAGAGCAAGCGCGGGTTCTTTCTAAGGCATTGCGAAAAATTGAACCGGTGGTGACGACCCTAGCCAATGATATCCACAGCGGCAGGGTGCTCGTTGGCCAGCTTGAGCGTCGCTTGCAAGATGAGTTGGGGGCGAACGTTGAGCTATTCGGTTTGGGCGTCGCATTTGAGCCTTATGCGGCATCTGCTGACACTCGCTTGTGGTCTAAAATGTTTGTCTCTGAAGGGTCCATTAAACCCCAGCTTATTGATTACGATTACACCCAGTTTGAGTACGATTGGTACCGTAAACCACTGCTGCTAGGCAAATATTGGAACGAGCCCTATGTCGGTGAAGCGAGTAAAACCTTTACCGCAGAGTATGGAGAACCGTTTTGGCTGCCGGGTAAAGACCTTTTGCGCGATGACCCTGACGGAATTATTTTTGCCTCAATTTCTATTGCTGCACTGAAAAATTTAATCAACTACGATCACGAGCTTATCTCTTATTATCAGATTCTGTCGCGGCAAGGACAGTTTATTGCGCATCCGGATCAAGCTCGAGTTCTCTCTGGTGAAACTGTCTTCGAAGAAGCTTGGGAAAGAGAAGACCCCATTCTGAATTCAATGGCCGTTCACGCGGTGAAGGGCGATAGTGGGCATATTTCCCATGTAGACCCAGTGAGCAATGCGCAATCTTGGATAATTTATCGGCCTATTGAAGGCCTTGATATGTCGATGGTTGTAGTAGTCGATAAGGCTCGGCTTATTGTCCAAGACGATATCCGTCGACAATGGTTCTGGGTGCTATTGTTATTTGTGTCTTCGCTAGTGTTAATTACACTCTTCTGTTCGCTGCAGTGGTCGGGCCCATCAGCTAGTAATGTACTTCCCATGTCAATTTCAATGTCTCTAATAATTTTTGTGAGTGTGTATGGGCTTTGGAAGGTCGCAGAAAGTTACCCCCTTGCGGTCAATAATGACGAGCTGAAGATATACAGCAGCAACGTGTTGAGTGAATTTCAAAATAAACAGGTCGCCAGCGCTCGCGAATTAAGCCTTTCACCACCAAAATTTGTAGAGACCGGAGTGTATCTGCAGTCTGTAGAATTTGAAGGCGCGAACAACGTAAAAATTTCTGCCTATGTTTGGCAGCACTATAAGAAGGGCCTGCACAAAGGACTTGCACGGGGTTTTGTCTTGCCTGAGGCTCACACGCCCACCATAGAGGAAGTGCATCGAAGTATCAGTAAGCCTGATGACCCCGCGTGTAATACCAAGGACGAGGCACTGCGTGATTGTGATGAGGTGATTCGGTGGTACGTGACAGGCTCTCTTCGTCAGGCTTTTGACTACTCTCTCTACCCTCTGGACTCGCAGCAGGTTTGGCTGAGATTGTGGCACAATTCGTATCGAGACAATGTTGTGTTGGTGCCTGACATCGGGGCCTATGTAATGTTTAACCCCAAAGGTTTGCCGGGCGTTCAAGAGGGCTTTGTATTGCCAGGCTGGCAGATTGAAGAGGCCTGGTTCAGTATTCAAGAGCAGCTTTTCACCACCAATTTTGGCGACCAATCGCTGCAGGGGATCCAGCGCAAGCCTGAGTTGCTTTACAATATCAGTATTGAGCGCGAATTTCTTAACCCCTTTGTTTCGAGAATTATTCCTGCAGCCGTCATTTCAATTATGATGTTTCTTATAGTTTTGATTAGCACCAAAACGGGAGAGGCAGCCTCTTGGCTGGGCTTTACTGCCAACGATGTGGTGGTGGGTTTGTCTGCGTTATTTTTTGTGATTGGTCTAACCCACACGGACCTTCGCCAATCATTAAGTTCCTCGAGCATTATGTATTTTGAATACTTGTATTTCGTCATTTATATTATGCTCTTGTATGTGGCGATAACTTCTGTATTTATTGCCAAAAGAGATTTGATCGATGGCTACGATGAAAATTTCTTGACCAAAAATCTTTTCTGGCCAGTTCTGTCTATTGCCATTTTTTCCGTGACCTTTGGGGTTTTCTATTAATCATGAGTATTAATGCAAAGGCGATGATTGCTTACCTTGCGGCGACGGTGCTAATTATGGCTGCGGGGTATCATTTTATTGAGGAATCCAAAAAACCCATTCAGATGGGTATTTTGTTTTCGCTGAGCGGAAATATGGCTAAATCGGAAGAGGGTATGGTTGATGCTATTGAATTGGCGGTAGCGGAACTTAATGCTCAGGGGGGCTTGCTAGGGCGTCAAATAGAAACCGTGATTCGCGATGGTCGTTCAGATCCGGAGGTGTTTATAGATGAGGCAAAATCACTCGTCGAAAAACAGCAAGTTGACGTGGTGTTTGGCTGTTGGACCTCCAGTTGTAGAAAATCAGTGCGACCGATATTTGAGGACAATAATCATCTGCTCTATTACCCTGTTCAATATGAGGGTTTAGAAAACTCGAAAAACATAGTCTATTTAGGGTCAGTGCCAAATCAACAGGTCACGCCAGCCATAGAGTGGGTGCTGAGTCGCCTAGGAAAAAGAATTTACCTAGTGGGCTCAGATTATGTTTATCCACGAGCCAGTAATCAGATCATCACTGATCAGGTTCAGCAGTGGCGAGGTGAGATTGTTGGCGAGAAATACTTACCTTTGGGCGCGCGAGATTTTTCGAGTATTGTCGAAGACATTAAAAGGGTGAAGCCCGATGTTATTTTCAATACGGTTAATGGTGTCAGTAATACTCACTTTTTTAAAGCGCTCCGTGACGGCGGCGTGAATGCGAGCGATATACCAACATTTTCCTTTTCATTGTCTGAAGGTGAGATCGCCGCATTGCGCAATGTTTCGATGGCGGGTGATTTTGTTGTTCTGAACTATATTGGCAATTCGCCTGATGCTGTTAACCAGAGTTTCGTGCAACGATTTAGAGAGCACTCTAAAGGTACGCGGGTCATGAGTGAAGGCATGGCGCTTGCCTACTTAGGGGTTAAGTTGTGGGCGAAGGCCGTTGTTGCCGCCAATAGCAGCAAGCCAGCAGCCGTAAGCTTGGCCGCAAGCGATTTGTCCATTCATGGCCCCAGCGGCATGCTGTACATAGAGAAATCCACTCAGCACGTCTGGAAGTCGATGCACATAGCCGAAATTAACGAGCAACATCAATTGCGCAGCGTTTGGCACTCCAAGGTACCTATTCCACCCATACCTTACCCTAGCAATCGAACCCGTGTAGAGTGGGAGCAATATTTAGCAAAGCTTCAGCGTGGCTGGGGCGGTCATTGGCAGGCAAACTCTCTGCAAGTGGATTAAGAAGGGATAACAATGTTTCGAGTACCACAACTAAGAGCCTTACAAGTTGAGCTAAGCAGCGGAGTAGGCTTGATTCTATTCGAATCCTTGTTGATGGTGGCGAGTATTTTGGGCGCACTGGCGATTGATAGCTGGAGCAATGACAAAGAAGTAAAAGCTTTGGTCGCGCATTCTATCGAAGCCTTCGATCAGGAGATTAAGCATAATCGTCAGTGGGTGGAGTCTTCTTACCCCTATCAGCAAGGAATCAGAAATATTGTCCTCGAAATGCAGGCGGGTACTATTCCCTTTCAGGCCGATGAGTTTCGCCAGATGCTGGGAGGCGCGCAAAAGGTGGTGTTGCGTCAAAGCACATGGGATACGGTGGTGGGGACAGGTGTATTGGCCGAAATGGAGTTTGAATTGGTGTCGGCCTTGTCTTTAACCTACAGTCTTCAGCGGCGTCTACAAATTTCGTATAACGACGGCCTCACAGACCTTATACGAAATTCCTATGTACTGGGTGAAAATAAGAATGCGATTCTTTTTGACGCTCTACGCTACCTTAATAACGTTATCGAGTCTGAAGCTGAATTGGCCGAGGCCTATGTCCAGGTTGGGGAAATGCTTCAATAGTGAGTGCATTCCCCTCACTGGCTTACATCGCGTAAATGTAACCCTCTTCACTAGGCAATTTGCCGTTTATTTTCAATACCTTGGCATTCTTTGGGATATTAGCGAAGGGGACTAATAGAATAGCGCCAGGTACGGCGTTGACCAAGCTGGCGGCCATGCCTGTGCTGTACATTACACGTGGGCCGGAGGCTACTTCAGCTTTAAACATTTTTGATATCCAGTATTTTCTAAAGCCCTGCTCAGACATTTGATAAATTCTCTGCAGTGCCATGGTGCGCCCCTGTGATACAGGTGCCCTGATAAGCAGGGTGATGCGGGTTCTGTCTGGCCAAAACTGTTGCTCGGCGCGAAAAATTCTGCTGACCTGCTCTTCTGTTAGGCCGTCAACCGATGTGTCGGGATGAACAATAACCGCGAGTACTTCTTTTGCTTGTGCGTTACCAATACACGGCAGCGTCAGAAGCAGGCTAATGATTAGCCGTTTGAGTAGGGGGGCGTTGGCGTTGAATAATCTTGGCATAACAAAAATTTCCGGTATTCTATTAGAAAGAAAAGACATTGGGTAAGACGATGCTGAGCTGCAGCACTAGGCTGTTTAATCGCTCTTTATCACCCGATTGTTCGTTGCGATATTCAACTTTCAATGCTGCGCTGTGAGTGAAATCGTAACGCACACCCAGGGTGACGCTTTCGAACGACTGGTCTTTTGCAAAAAGAATGTCGTCGTGGTCGGCCTTGATCTTGTCTAAACGGACGTAGGGTTTAAATGCTTCAAGGCGCCCCTCCATTTGGTGAGCGGCCTGAATATAAAATCCGCTGCCATAGTTGGTGATTTTAGGGCCGATGTCATACTCGTGCTCCCAGTAGACAAGCTCTGAAATGATCTCAATAGAATCTTGCTCTAGTGCAAAGTGAATAGCCGCAGTTTTTTGTTTAATATCACGATCGATTCCGTGGAAGTCTAGCTCAAGATCCTCTGCATGCTCATCGACGTGCTCTTCCTCATGATCGCTTTCATGATCCGCTTCACTTTCAATATTAACGGTATCGGTGTAGTAGCTAAGGCCATATTCAAAACCTGGAATGAAACTGGGCCGAGTGTACAGTTGTAAAGTGAAGGCGTTGTCGCCGTCTGTTTCGCCGTGATGACCGGCATTGTCGTCAACCGTAATGTTGTTGTGAATCCCTGTTCCGGTGCCGACCCTGTAGCCCAAGTTGAAATCGTTTATGGGCAGGCTGCCTTCCGCGAGAATACCCTCAAAGTGTATGGGTACTATCTGGCTGCCAAATTTCATCAGAGTGGGGCGGTCGATGGTCGTTTGCAGCCACGCTCCATGGTGGTAGGTTGCATTCCAGAAGCCAATGGGAGTGTGGTAACGACCCAGTGACAACTTTAAGTAATCGGAGAAATCATAACGAACAATCATTCGTTCAACGTCCGTGTGCACATCCGATTCTTTGAAGGTTAAGCTGAATTCGGCAAAGCCTGAAATTCGATCGCTTAAGGCCGCCATAAGATGCAAGCCCTGCTGGCCTGAGCTGACGTCCTTTTTGCCGCTTAAGGCTTCAGAGTAATATTTGGCTTCACCAAACCCATGGGCGCTGATCATGGGGTAATCTAGGCCTACGTAATCCCCAGAGAGCTCAGTCTGAGCTGAAGCAGAAAGCGCAAAAAATAAGTTTGTGGTAACGATACCAGTCAATAATGGCCGGAGGTTGAGCATTATACGATTCCTTGTACCCCGATAGGGGAGGCTTGGTCTCTTTCGTTTTTATCATTTCGGCCAAGATTGTCCCACAGCGTGGGGCGGGTTGCTAGCTAGGAATGCTTGTTGAGGCTGGTAATCGGCGCTTGAAATCGCTTAAATTTGGCCGATACACGGAACAATGCTATATAGTAGGTAGACTTCTATTCGCCAGATTTGATCAGAAGGATATCCCCTCGGCACTTAGGCCGAAAAATCACCACCAACGGAGCGGAAAATGGAAACTAACGACATATCCAATAACCTAAAAAACACTAATCAATGGCTGAGAATTGTTTACATGGTTTTGTTTGCCATCATATTTCAGGTGAGCACTGTTGTGCTGTGGTTGGTGGTGGTTGTGCAGGCTTTGTCGGCCCTCATTACGGGCTCGCCTAATGCAAATGTAAGAGGTTTGGCGGCTAGCCTATCTCAGTTTATTTATGAAATTGTTTGCTTCTTGAGTTACGGCACAGAAGAAAAACCTTTCCCGTTTCAATCGTGGCCCGAAGTTGTTATTGAAGATGCGCCAGAAGCTGAGGTAGTCAGCGCGGCTGAGGAAGCGGAAGTTGTTGTAGAGGAATCTTCTGAAGAGCCTGAGATCGAGTCCTCTAAAGAGGCATAAGATTAAATAAGACCTCAGCACTTTGCTGTATTGCCAAATTTCCGCAAGGCGGGAATTTGGCGGTTTACTGGTTCTCTCGAAGTATTCGATTCGGGGACCTAAATTTGCTCGATAGCGTTAGGCTTCCGTCAGTAATCGATCGTATTTCTTACTCAAAATATCGTAAAACTGCTCGCGTAGCTTGTTAATGTCCTGCTTAATATCCGCAATCTCTTGGCTGCTAATATCCTTTCTACCTACATACACCTGCTTTCTGAAGTGAGAAATTTTTGCCGCGTAGAGGCGCAGGGTTCTCTCCAAGCTCTTTTCTCCCAGCATCAATAATTTAGACTCTGCGTCGGCTAATTTCTTAAATTCAGCAACCAGCTCCAAATTCACATTGTCTAGCTCCTGCTTGCGAGCCTGAGGCCAACGATTGCCAAAACGTACCGATTCAATGGCCAGCGCTGAATACTTAGCAAATATGTGGGTGATATTACCAATTTCAGCCGACACCGATTCCAGAGTGGCTATGCGCTTCGTGACACGAACATTTTCCGATGCGCCGGCGCCATAGTTGTTTCTCCGGGCCATTAGCCAAGCGGAGATGCCCGCAATTAGCGCGCCAATGCCTACTTTGACTGAGGTGTCTACAAGCTGCCACAGGGTATTTTGGTCCATAGTCTTACCTTTCTTTTCGCAAACAGGGTGCCGAGTTTCTGACACTCAGGGAATCTCAAGGTGAATATTGCAAGATGTGGACCAATTGTTGGCGTTTATTTCGGGGCTTAGCGGCCTGCTCGGAGTGGTGTGAGTAAGTCTTCTAAGCCATTGAGTTTGATTTGATACAGCAAGCCCAATTGCTCGCCCAACTTGCCCTGGGGAAAGCCCTGCTGGTAGAACCAAATCAGGTAATTTTCAGGCAGATCAGCCATGATGACGCCCTGATATTTGCCAAAGGGCATGCGTTGCTGCACCAGTTCCAAAAGTCGGTGGCTGTCGGTGACCTCCATTATCACCCTCCGGCCAATTTAACGGTGTAAGCCTGTTTTTCAAGCGCCGTTTTGAGTACTTCGCGATGGTCACCTTGAATTTCAATAACCCCGTCTTTTACAGCGCCACCGGTGCCGCACAGTTGCTTAAGTGATTTTGCGAGCACTTTTAGTTCCGGCTCTGTCAGCGGTAGGCCGGTAATAAGGGAAACCCCTTTACCCTTTCGGCCCTTTGTCTCGCGCTTAATTCGTACTATGCCATCGCTGGGCACGACCGTTTGAGCGGGGACGTCTGGTGTTTTAACTCGGCCTTGATCCGTGGAGTACACTAAGCGGCTATTCTTGCTCATCGGGAATCTCCAGTTTCTGAGTAAATACGCCGATTACGGTAATTATTGTGCCCAGTAAAAATGTTTGCGCCGGCGTAATAAACTCAACTCCCCAATAGTGAAACAGTGGCGCAAGAATAACCGCTACAAATATCCCTGCCGACAGGGTAGTGTCAGCCTGCTCAGGGTAAAGCAGCTGGCCTTCGCAATGAGGGCAGGGAAACACTTTGCTTTTCAGAAAATCGCGCAAGTGGCCCTTTTCTTTCAGTAGGGGTTTGGTTACAGCGTCTCCACAGTGAGGGCAGCGAAGGGGTTTTAGCAGTACAGTCACAGTAATTCCTAAGGTTGGGGCCGCTCAGTGGGCTTGCGCACGCAAGGGGCATTGTTTATGTTACGCAGCATATCAATAAATGTAGGTTTGGGGCATCCATGGGCGACACTGAGCCTGGTAAATCGGGCAAAAAAGATTTTAAGCAGACCCTGTACGAGGTGATCTTTGGTACAGAGACCCCGGCGGGCAGACTGTTTGATCTTGTTTTAATCTACGCCATTCTCGCGAGTGTGCTGGCTGTTATGGTCGATTCCGTGGGTTGGTTGTCGCTCGAGTACCACTCCTTGCTGCTGACCGTCGAATGGGTATTTACGGCACTGTTTACGCTGGAGTACCTGACTCGAGTTTACTGCTCGCCAAGTCCTGGGCGTTATATCCGCAGTTTTTACGGCATCGTTGATTTGTTCTCAATTCTACCCACTTATTTAATGTTGATATTCCCTAATATCGGCTTCCTGTTGGTGATTCGTTTGTTGCGCGTATTGCGCATTTTCCGCATCTTGAAACTAGTGCGCTATTTGAGTGAAATGAATATATTGATACGCGCCATGTTACAGTCGCGGCGCAAAATTTTGATATTTTTCACCTGTGTACTGGTGTTGAGTGCCATTTTTGGTTCTTTGATGTATATCGTTGAAGGGCCAGAGAACGGTTTTTCTAGCATCCCCAAGAGTATCTACTGGACTATCGTCACGATTACTACGGTGGGTTACGGGGACATCACACCGCAAACACCGCTGGGGCAGGTGATTGCCGCTATTGCGATGCTGACCGGCTACTCCATAATTGCTGTTCCAACGGGTATTCTTACCGCAGAGCTGGCGCAGGAAATGATGCGTGGCAAAGCCGCGCGTATGTGCCGGGCCTGTGAGCGTTCTGGGCACGATCAGGACGCCGAATTCTGTAAGCATTGTGGGAGAAAGTTGTAGTGTTGGCTCAGCTTAGTTTGTTTGTAATCTTATGTGCCGCTGGCGTCTTCGTCAGTGAAGCGACGGCCGATGCTGATGCCTTGAGCGATGGTAAAAAAAGTGCCCGCGTTTGTGGTAGTTGCCATGGGCCAAAGGGTATCGCGCGGGTAGAATCTTACCCCTCTTTAGCGGGGCAATCGGCGCAGTACTTGGCAAAGCAGCTGCGAGCCTTCCGTGATGGCAGCCGCACAGACCCGCAGATGTCTGTGTTGGCAAAGGGTTTAAGTGATGCTGAAATTGTTAATATCAGTGCTTGGTACGCGAGTCTATCAAGCTGTAAATAATGTGTAATGTCAGGTTTAAGGTTGTTGTATGAGTGATGTGAGCAGTGAAGGCAGTGAGCTTGACGAGCGTTTAATTGAGCTCGAAACGCGGGTGTCTTATCAAGAGGGCACCTTGCAGCAACTCAATGAGGTGGTGACAGAACAAGACTTGTATATTCAGAGCTTACAAGTACAGGTGCAAAGTTTAGCGAAGAAGCTTGAGGAGATGTCTCAGGTGATAGATCAACCAACAGGGAAGGTGGGTAACGAACCTCCGCCGCATTACTAATACTTCAATAGGCGCGCTATGAATTGCCAAAGAGTGCTGGTCGTTGGCTGTAAGTTTTTAGCTTGGCAATGGCCAGTAAAGCGCTGCCAAGCCTATCTTCGTTTTTTCTTCCCATCAGTTTTTTGTTTTTCTTGGGCGCTCGAAATGCCGAGGGAAAATACTGGCTAAATAGCCTTGGCATATGGCTTTTGCTTTTTCTCTAGTCATTTCATTTGGGCTGATTAATATATCTAGCCATAAGCCTTCCGTTAGCGCGTTCCATACACTGGCGAAGTTGTCTGGGTCAATGTGTTGGTAGTCGCCGTCTTTGTCGAGCTGCTGGAACAGTGTGTGAACGGAGGCGTTGGCATCCTCATCAATTTTGGCGCACAGGCTTTGATAGATCGGTCTTGATTTAGATTCTCCCCAAAATGCAAACCAAACGGCAAGTTTATTGCGTTGGCAAACCTTTGCGCTGAAGTCCATTTCCATTAGGGCTGTAAGTTTAGCGGCAGGGCCGCCCTCTGTGGCTAGGGCTCTGTGTACGCTTTCTCCATATTCTTCAGACATATAGCGAAGGGTTTCTACGAGAAGTTTGTCTTTGCTTTGGAAGTGGAGGTTGACGATGCCGAGACTCAAGCCGGCTTCTTTAGTGATATCGGCCATGGTGATGCTAGATAGGCCTTTTTGGGCAACGCATTTAATTGTGGCCTTGATGAGTTGAGCTCGGCGCATTTCTTTGGATGCCGAACGTTTCGAATTCACGAGGCTTTCGGTGTCTTTTTCAGTGTTTCTTCCCATTGCCTATGCTTCCTTTAGGGCTTGTTTGCTGCGGGCTTAGCTTAATGTAGAGAGGCCTGTTTGGCAAATTTTATGAATGATTATTCATTCATAAAACCGTAGACACCTTCGGTTATCTCTGCCATGATTCCCGCTTGTGGGCTGAGCTTGTCTGTGGATAGCGGCTACGCTTGTAGGGTCTGTTTTGGCGAGCCACACATTAACCAGTGGAGTAATGCGGTGAAAAAGTATGACGCTATTGTTGTAGGCGCGGGCCACAATGGCCTAACAAACGCGGCCTACCTTGCGAAGTCGGGAATGAAGGTTGCTATTCTCGAGCGGAATTCTTATATCGGCGGTGCAACAGTGACCCGGCAGTTGCACGAGGGTTGGAATTACACCAATTGTTCTTATGTCTGCAGCTTGTTGCGGCCGGAAATTCATCGTGATTTGGAGCTGTCTAAACACGGTTTGCAGGTGGTGCCCTACGGTGGCGGTATCACTTACCAAAGCAACGGTGATTACTACGGTAATCACTATGATCATGAGCGACAATATCGTGAGATGGCGCGTTTTTCTAAGCGAGACGCGAATGCTTATGAGCGTTTTTCCGCTGATCTAATGAAGCAAACTCGCTTGATTCGTCCCTTCTTATTGCGCACGCCTGCGGACCCCACCTCCTTCAAGTTTCGGGATATTTCGGAATTAATCTACTTGTTGCAGAGCTTCCATAAGCTTGGAGAGAAAGACCTTCACGACACACTCCGTTTTTGGACAATGAGTATCGGTGATTACCTGGACCAATATTTTGAAACGGATGTCATCAAGTGTCATTTTGCCGGTGGCGGAATAATCGGCACCTCTCTCGGTGTGTATTCGCCGGGCACAGCTTATGTCTTGTTGCATCACCTTATGGGGGATGTGGACGGCAGCGTGGGCGCCTGGGGTTTTACACGCGGCGGCATGGGTTCTGTGGCTAGCGCACTGGCCGAGTCTCTACAGAGCTATGGCGGCGAAATTATCACTGATGCGGATGTGCGTCAGGTGATTGTGAAAGACAATGCGGTACAGGGTGTTGCGCTGGCAAACGGCGACGAAATCCGCGCCGATATTGTGGTATCGAATCTTGACCCAAAACGCACCTTTTTAGATATCATCGATAAAAAAGACTTGCCAGAAGACGTCATTAAGAAAGCTCAGGGTTTCAAAATTCGCGGCTCTTCAGGCAAGGTGAATATTGCACTTGATGGCTTGCCCACTTTCCACGGCGTAGATAAAGACAGTGATTTAATGAAGGGCGATTTCCATTTTATCGATTCTTTGGATCGTATGGAGCGCGCTTACGATGATTGGAAAAGCGGCACCTGGTCACAAGACCCTTATGTGGACATGTTGATTCCCACTCAAGTTGACCCAACTATGGCGCCGCCAGGCAAGCACATGATGACTGTGTTTGTTCAGTATTGCCCGCCTAAGCTGGCTACGGGGGACTGGACGGACGCAGATCAAGAGGCCTTCGGCGAAACCGTGATTGATCAGATGTGCAAGTTCAGTCCCGACTTACGCAGTAAGATTTTACACGCGGAAGTGCGCACACCTCGCGAAATTGAAAATGAGGTTGGTCTCACAGAGGGCAACATTTTTCAAGGCGAACTGACCATGGACCAATTGTTATTCAATCGGCCTTTTCCTGGTTACGCCCAGTATCGCGGCCCCATGAAAGGTATGTATATGTGTGGTTCTGGCAATCATCCTGGCGGCGGCGTTATGGCGGCACCGGGGGCCAATGCAGCCCGTGAGATTTTGATGGACCTAAAAAGACCCAACACGGTTCCGGGAGGTTATGCCGATGACTAATCAATATGACGTGATAGTGGTAGGTGGCGGTCACAATGGTTTAGTTTGCGCCACTTACTTGGCGCGAGACGGCCGCAAAGTACTGGTATTGGAGGCGGAAAATCATTTTGGTGGCGCTGCAAAAACTCGAGAAATTGCGCCGGGTTTTAAGATCTCAGCGGGCGCTCATTTGTTGACAATGCTGAACCCCGAAGTGCGTAAAGATATGCGCTTGGATGAGCACGGCCTAAAATTCGCCGCAAAAGATTTGAAAACAATTGCACTGGCGGAAGATGGCGAGCATATAAGCATTCATGGCGACGCTATCAGCGGTGGTGATATTACGGCGAAAGATCAGGCCGCCATGAAAGATTTCCACAAAACGATGCTGCGTTTTTCAAAATTACTGGCCTCGGCTTTTCGTAATCGACCACCTAAGTTGGTAGAAGGGGACTGGCACGACCGAATTAATTTGCTGAAGCTCGGCTTGGGTATGAGAATGCTTGGCCGTGAAGACATGCGCGAAATTATGCGTGTAGGTCTGATTAATGTCTACGATGTTTTACATGAACGCTTTGACAGCGAGTTATTAAAAGGCGCCTTGTCTCTAGACGGGTTGTTAGGCTCGCACATGGCGCCACGCTCACCAAATACGGTGTTGGGTTATCTCTATCGCCGTCTGGGTGATCTTTGGGGTTACCGCGGACCCTCGCTGCCGGAAGGTGGTATGGGCGCAGTTGGTTTAGCTATGGCAAACTCAGCTAAGTCGATGGGCGTAGAGCTGCGCAGCAATAGTGCGGTGGTCAGTATCAATACGGAATCTGGCCGCACCACAGGGGTTACCTTGCAGGGCGGTGAAGTACTAGAGGCGGGCATTGTAATTTCCAATGCTGATCCCAAAAATACTTTTCAAAAATTGGTCGGTATTCGCAATATCGAAACCGATTTCTCTCGACGTGTTGAGAATATTCGCATGCAAGGCAATGTTGCCAAACTGCACTTAGCCTTAGATGATCTGCCTGAGTTTGTAGGGGTGAGTGCCAGTGATATTGGGCAGCGCCTAGTGATTGCGCCCGACATGGATTATGTCGAGCGCGCATTTAACCCAAGCAAATACGGCGAGCTGTGTGAAGCACCCATATTGGAAATTATTATTCCTTCGGTGCACGACACAAGCTTAGCGCCAGACGGTAAACACGTGTTGTCGGCGGTGGTGCAGTACGCCCCCTACAGCTTGAAAGCGGGGTGGGAAAATGAGAAAGACCGGTTCAAAGCCATCGTGATTGATTTGCTCGAGCAATATTCACCGGGCATTAAGGCGAAAATCATCACTTCCGAGCTGTTAAGTCCTCTGGATATCGAGCGTGAATTTCATATGACCGGCGGCCATTGGCATCACGGTGAAATTAGTTTTGACCAAATCTTGATGATGCGCGGAGCCTATGGTTCTAACCAATACGCTACGCCAATTGACGGTTTGTATCTCTGTGGTGCAGGGGCACATCCGGGTGGTAACGTCATGGGGTTGGCGGGGCGTAATGCCGCTAAGGAAGTGATGAAGAGAGGGGCTGCGGCATGATTACTGACAAGAACCAATTAGGGTATGTGGATACCAATTTATCTTCTGAGCCACACATTGAAGCGCAGGTTTTGGAAACGCCATTTCATGAAGGCGTGGCTAAGGCCTGTAAAACCAATCACTGGTTTGACTGGAAGGGTTACACCACGCCACACAGTTTCACGGAAGTGGAATTTGAGTATTTTGCCATTCGCTCAAGTGCCGCTCTGTTTGATTTAACGCCCATGACGAAATATAAGATTGAGGGCAATGATGCCACCGACTACCTAAATCGCTTAGTGACTCGCAATATGAGTAAGGTCGCAGTGGGCCGGGTGGCTTATGCCGTTTGGTGTAATGATGATGGTCAGGTGATGGACGATGGCACGCTTTTCCATTTGCAAGAAAATGTATGGCGCCTGTGTTCGCAGGAGCGCTGCTTAGATTGGATGCGCTGGTCGGCAATGGGCTTCGATGTTGAAATTACCGATGAAACTGCAGAGGTGGCCGCGCTGTCGTTGCAGGGCCCAACCTCCTGTTCCATTTTGCGGGCAATGGGATTGGAGGGGATAGAAAACCTTAAACCCTTTGGCATTGCTCGCTTTCCATTCGAGGGTGCTGAGTTGGTGGTTTCTCGTACCGGCTTCACGGGCGACTTAGGTTATGAGTTGTGGACGAGCAATGATAAGGCTATGCCCCTGTGGAATCAGCTTATGGCGGCCGGAAAAGACTACATGATTCATCCTATGGGAGCTGATGCACTAGACATTGCTCGAATTGAAGCGGGGTTTGTTCAAGCGGGTGTTGATTTTATGCCGGCCGAGGTGGTGATTCGTCCGGGTCGTACCCGATCGCCTTATGAATTAGGTTTGGGGTGGTTGGTAGACTTGAGCAAGCCTGTGTTTAATGGTCGTAAGGCGCTCATCAAGGAACAGACAGAAGGCTCGCGGTTTCGCTTTGCTAAGCTGGATGTCGATGGCAATAAGCCGGCAAATAATTCGTTTATATTCAACAAAAACGGCGACAAAGTGGGCACCGTAACGTCAGCGGCCTGGTGCCCAACGGCAAAATCCAATGTGGCATTTGCATGTTTGGATATGCCTTGGGGCAAAGAGTCCGATTCATTGTTTGCCGAGATATATTATCAGCGAGAGCTGGAGTGGACTCGGGTATTGGCTCCATGTCGAGTATCAGACAAGCCAACGTTTGATCCAGCACGTCGTCGTATTACACCTGCCGGCAATTGCTAAATTTGTAAAACGTATCTGCTCTGCGAGAGTAAAGGAACTAATATGAGTGATAATTTGACCGCTACCATTGAAGAGTTACAGAATTTCTTAGCAGAAAATCCAGAGGTGAAAACACTTGAGATTATAGCTCCTGATATGGCGGGCGTATTGCGTGGCAAACGTATTCCTCGGGTCGAGTTTGAAACATTTTTCAGTAAAGGCGTACAGGCGCCCGGCAGTATTCCTTTACTTAATACCCTAGGGGCGCTGTCGGAGGCTATAGGTATAGGTCACCACGATGGTGACCCTGATAAAATTATGCACCCGGTAAAAAATAGTGTGGCCTTGGTGCCGTGGCTAAAGTCTGAGACAGCACAGGTTCTTGCAACCTGGTTTGATTTAGAGGGTGAGCCTCATTTGTGGGATTGCCGGCAAATATTGAATCAAGTAGTGCAACGCTTTCGGAGTGATGATCTTTTTCCTACCATAGCTTGCGAACTTGAATTTTATTTAGTGGAAGCGTCAGAAAACCCTGCGCGGCCACAGGTGAAACTTAGCCGTGTACCGGGCACCACCCAGCCCCAGCCGGGCGTGCAATATGCAATGCCAGAGGAGTTGTGGGACAACGACGATTTTTTGGAGGCTGTGCGTGAGGCCTGTGAATTGCAAAATATTCCTGCTACTACGGTGCATACGGAGTTCGCACCGGGGCAATACGAAATTAACCTTCATCATGTCAATGACCCATTGCTTGCCTGTGATCATGCGGTGCTTTTGAAACGTGTAATAAAAGGGGTCGCGCGCCAGTTTGGTATGACAGCCTGTTTTATGGCGAAACCCTTCGTTGACTCTGCCGGTAACGGATTGCATATGCATATTAGTGTGTACGATGGCCAGAATAGAAATATATTTTTCTCCGATGCCGACGATGCTGGCAATCCTCCGATCTCAGAGGTTTTTCGATATGCGATTGGAGGTCTTGCTGACACCATGTCCGAGTGCATGGCGATATTTGCACCCAATGCAAATTCCTATCGCCGGATTCAGCCAGGGAACTATGTTCCATTAACCCCAAACTGGGGTCACAACCATCGTTGCGTAGCTTTGCGGATTCCTGCGTGTGATGATAAAAATTTGCGTATTGAACACCGGGTAGCGGGTGCGGATGCTAATCCCTATCTGGTATTAGCGGCAGTCTTGGCGGGCATGCATTACGGCATGGCTGAAAAATGTGCACCCCATGGCGAGATGATTCGTGCGGGTGAATTGTTCGAAGACGAAACGGTAACGGTGCCATATCGTTGGGACCAATCACTGGACTGTTTTAAGTTGGGCAAGGTTTTGCCGCAGTATTTTGGAGAAGAGTATTGCCGTTTGTATGAACGAATTCGTCGAAGTGAGTGTGATCAGTTTTACGCCGAGGTTAGCGACGTAGATTACGCCTGGTATTTACGAGCGGTGTAATATTTTGGCGTAAGCACGAGAATTGAGGCTTTTGTTTTTTACAAAAGCCCAGAAAAATTTGCAGAGATGTGCCTCCGCTCTGATTTATTTTAAAACCTTTGTGATAAATACTTGTGCCGCCTCAGTGACTCTTGCGGTGGTGTTGGGCGACCTTATGTCCCCGGAAATTACATGTTGATCTAGGGCGTCGAGTATTTGTAAGTGTTCATTTATTTTACTGCCAAAACGAGCCAGTGCACTCTCTGTCGCCTCTGCGCTCACTACTCCGTCATTGGGTGAGTAGAGGGTTAATACCGGCACTTGAATTGTTGACAGGTCGGTGGCGTTTACTAGATCTACAAGACCCATCATTACGGTGATTGCCGAGGTTGGGTAGCGTTTTGTCCAATAGCTAGGCCCAGAAGCTTTGCTCGATTCGAAGTTGCGTTCGGGGCCAAAGACGAGTTCGGCAATTTCCAATCCCCACGGCATGGTCAGCATCCAGGCGCCAAAACCTACTGGCTTGAAATTGGGGGAAACCAGAATTAGAGCGTCTGGGGCGGTGTCATTTTGCTGAGCGGCGGCCCAGGTGGCTAAGGTGCCGCCGGTTGAGGTGCCAATAAGCACCACTCTTTCGCCAAGCTTTCGGCCAATGGCCATGGCTTCTGTGGCGTCATTGACCCAGCTGTTTACGGTAGCGTCGCCCATCGGGGCGCTGCCGCGACCGTGACCAGTGAGTCGAGCTAGGTAAAGGTTAGCGCCGAGTTTGCGGGCAAGGTTTTCACTGACGGGAGAAATTTCTTGGCGGCTAGCCGAGAACCCATGTAAGTAGACAATTACGGTTTTGGTGGGGCGCTTGTCGGCGTGTGCCCACTGTATGTGTTTTTCGGTATTCGCAATGATGTCGGTATGTTTTTGTTCAGATTCTGCCAGATAGTGATCTAGGTCTGCTGGCAGGGTAAAGGTCTCTATCTGGGTATTTATGTCGACTCGGGGACCTAGGGCGAATGCACCGATGATGACCGCGACGAAGACGATGCTGATTTTGGGAAGGGCCTTGCTCATTTTATCTGGGCTCGTGTGATATATTAGTGGCTGAATATTAGCAGTAATCTATGAAAATGGTGAGGTCTTAAATCAGTGGTTAACGAAGGTAGGGATGACTCCGGGAATTAATGTCGTGAAAAAAAGTGGCGTAAGCCACCGAGTGCATGAATACACCCACGAGGCTTCCAGTGAATCCTATGGTCTTGAGGCAGCTGAAAAGATGGGGGTGCCCTGTGCCCAAGTGTATAAAACCTTAGTGGTAAACCTAGATAATAAGACTTTGGCTGTGGGTATTATTCCCGTGGCGGCCATGTTGAATATGAAGCTTATGGCTAAAGCCGCTGGAGCAAAAAAGGCCGCAATGGCAAGCCCAGCTGACGTAGAGCGTTCAACGGGTTATGTTCTTGGAGGTGTGAGTCCTCTTGGGCAAAAGAAGCGACTTAAATCTATTATTGATGAGTCGGCGAAGGCATTTTCCACGATTTATGTGAGTGCTGGTCGTCGAGGTTTGGAGATCGAATTGGATCCTATGGACTTAAGTGCCTTGCTTGGCGGTGTTATGGCAGAAATATGCAGAGAATAAACGAGCGTTTTCAGTGGGCTCTTATTGCGCTGTTGATGTGCACTAATGTGTCAGTGTGTTTTGCTGAGCCATATGATAATAATGGTTTGTCGGTTTCGCGAGAAAATCTTAAAGTGGGAATTCTCAGTCGGGTGGCCGATAAGTTAGGTCGTCGCGATTATTATTTTGAGACAGAATTACCCCATATGGTTTTTCGAGAGGTGGGCTTCGAGGCTCAAATTTCAAATTATAATTACCCTCGCCTTGTGCGCAGTTTGAATCAAGGTTTGATTGATGTGGGTCCGATTTTTCGATTCAACGGAAAGTTCTTAACTCCTGAAGATCCTAATTTTACCTGTGCAGATGGAGCACACTTGGGTTTACCTTTAATCATTAGTAAATTAGTCAATAATGACGAAATTCCGGATGAACTAAGCGCTTCCGATCTTAATAAATACAGTATTGGTTATTTTCGCAGCTTGGATAAGGGTATAGACCCTTTTATTAATAGACCAAATTTTAAACCAGCCAATAATGTCTCTTCACTATTTAAAATGCTCCGGGGCGAGCGCATTGATATGGTGCTGGCAGATTTTGTGATAACACAAAGTTTATCGAGAGAGTTAAATATCGAAACGAAAGAGGTGTTTAAGGCTGGGTTTCTAGAGGTGTTTATGTGCGCATCTCATAAGCAGCGCGCACCGGAAGTGGCAAAGAAACTCGCTAATGGCTATGCTCAAGCTCTGAGGAAATTACAGGACAGCGGTGAGCTGAAAGCGTTTTTAGCGGCCAAAGGTCTAACGCTCTACGAAGATTTATTCTTGCCAAGACCTCAGCAGAACGCCGCGTCAAATTGATCGCAAAGGTAGGAGTCACGAATATGATAGATGGTATTGATTACGGCCCTTTGGCTCAGTTGGTAGGGGGCTGGGTGGGTGATAAAGGCCTAGATGTAGCACCTGATGCTGACGCGAAGCCCGATCAAACCCACTTTACAGATGAGCTCAGTTTTGAAGTCGCCGGTTCTGCTGAAAATGCAGAGGAACAGGAATTGGTTTCTGTGCGCTATCATCATGTTGTGCGAAAAAGTGATAGTGGATTAGTTTTCCACGAACAAGTTGGGCATTGGATCTTTGAACCTGCAACGGGTTTACTTATGCACTCATTAAGCATTCCTCGGGCGGTTTGTGTTTTGGCTGGTGGTGGTGTTGTGGAGCAAGATGGTGAAACGATATTCGACGTGAAAGCCCAGAGTGGCAGTGAAACTTTTGGTATTGTGCAATCACCTTTCATGCTTGAAAAAGCGAAAACCAAGGCCTTTCACATGCGCATGAGCGTGAAAGGAAACCAGTTGAGTTATTCCGAAGTGATGTCCTTGCACATTTATGGCAAAGACTTCGAACACACGGATGCAAGTGTACTTACCCGAGTAAGTGCCACTTAGACTATAGAGTGCTAGGCTCTTGTGTGTCTGACTGAATAAATAAGTTAGCCGCGCACTCGCACATTTCTTCAATATGGCTGGTGTCAGCATAGACACCGTCAATAACGAGTCGAGCAATGCCGTGAAGCGTACCCCAGACAACTTGTGCGAAGCGCAGGCTGTCTTCCTCGGGCGGTAGAATCTTGTCTTTTTGCAAGGCTTTGACGATTTGTAAATCCCGTTGAAAAGTATCGTAAGCCGTTTTTCGCAACTCCTCTGTTACCTGAGCATGTTTCCAAATAGTACGACCAAACATCAGATCGTAGACCTCAGGGTTTTCGGCGGCGAAATCAATATATCCACGAATATAGCTGCGATAGGCCTGGGTTTTATTTGTGATGCTGCCCGTGTGCAGGTCGTCCGCCAATAGAGTGGCGATATGGCTTTGTATCTGCAAAAAACCCCCCTCAGCAATCGCACACAGTAGGGCATTTTTGTCTTTGAAGTGATGATAGGGCGCCGTTCGGGAGACCCCCACTTGTTCTGCCAGTTTTCTCAGTGATAAACCTTCTATGCCGGTTTCACGAATAATACGGCTTGCGGCCGAAAGTAGCGATTCCCGCAGATCTCCGTGGTGGTATGCAGTTTTTTTAGAGGCTGGGGGCATGTTGGAGAGGGCTTTCCTTTGCTGGTGGCTGGCTGTGTTAGGCGTTCAATCTACCAATCAATCTTGACAGTGTCAAAATAGCTGGTAATCTTGACGCCGTCTAGTTGCAGAGAGCCGGTTTTTGGCTCATCCGCAGCCCCTTTGCTATGACTTATCACGGAGCCGCCCCATCATGAGCGACAATGTAATGCCAGAACTGCAGAATTTAGAGGCTTTTGAGGTATCGATTGAGAACCATATTGCCCACATTACACTGAGTCGCCCAGAAGCGCTCAACAGCATGAATGCGGCCTTTTGGCGTGAACTCCCTAAAATTGCCCGCGCCTTGGACCGTGCCGCGGCCGCCCGGGTGATCGTTATTTCCTCCACTGGCAAACATTTCTCAGCAGGCATGGACCTTAGCGTATTTGCCAATATGGGCAGTACTGCGGGGCTTGAAGCCGCTCGTCGAAACGAACAGACACGCCGTACTGTGCTGGAGTTGCAGGACAGCTTTAACGCCTTGGAAGAGGTTCGTATGCCTGTGCTAGTCGCTATTCACGGCGGTTGTATAGGTGGTGCTATAGATATGGTTTCGGCCTGCTGTAGCCGATATTGCACAGCCGACAGCTTTTTCAACATCAAAGAAACCACTATTGGCATGACAGCGGATGTAGGTACTTTACAGCGCCTTCCTCATCTGATCTCTCACGGCTTGGTCCGTGAGCTTGCCTACACTTCTCGCAACATGCTGGCCGATGAAGCGAAAGCTTGTGGTCTGGTGAATCACGTTTATAAAAACCAGGCTGAAATGTTAGCGGCTGTAATGGGAATTGCGGCACAAATTGCCGCCAATTCCCCCTTGGCCGTTGCCGGCACTAAGCAGCAACTAAACTATACCCGTGATCACAGTGTCGCCGACAGTTTAGACTACATGGCGACTTGGCAATCAGGCATGCTGCAGACTCAAGATGTGGCAGAAGCGATGACAGCAAAAATGGAAAAGCGTGAAGCGGTTTATGACGATCTTTGGTCGTTTAATGCCCCAATTGAAAGCAAATAATTAAACCAACTACTATTTTTACCTCGTGTGGAGAGTGTTATGTCAGACTTATACCCAAATATGTTGGCCCCCTTAGACCTAGGTTTTACAAGCCTTAAAAACCGAGTGTTGATGGGGTCCATGCACACCGGCTTGGAAGAGACGCCCGACGGCAATGTACGTATGGCAGAGTTTTTCGCTGAGCGTGCCCGTGGCGGTGTTGGCCTTATTGTTACCGGTGGTTTTGGTCCTAATGTTCGAGCGTCCACTCATGAACACACTCGTATGATGCGCAACTCGGAGGATGCCCAGTGGCACAAAGTGATAACCGATGCCGTTCATGAGGCTGACGGTAAAATTTGTTTGCAAATTTTGCACACGGGTCGCTATGCCTTCAACGAGACGCCTATTGCGCCGTCGGCGATTCAAGCGCCGATCAATCCGTTTCAACCACTGGCTGCAACGGAAGATGAAATTGAACAGCAAATTCAAGATTTCATTTCCACTTCAGTTATTGCCCAAGAAGCGGGTTATGACGGTGTTGAAATCATGGGTTCAGAAGGCTACTTTCTAAATCAATTTCTGGCCGAACGCACCAACCAGCGAGACGATGAATGGGGAGGTAGTTACGAGAATCGTATGCGCTTACCGGTTGAAGTTGTGCGCCGTGTTCGCGAAGCCGTGGGAGAAAAGTTCATTATTATCTTCCGCCTTTCTATGCTCGATTTGGTTGATGGCGGCTCATCTTACGAAGAGGTTGTTACTCTTGGTAAAGCCGTTGAAAAGGCCGGTGCGACCATTATTAATACCGGTATCGGCTGGCACGAAGCGCGTATTCCAACCATTGCCACGAAGGTGCCTCGTGCAGCCTTTACTTGGGTAACCGCCAAGTTCAAAGAGCAATTCAATATCCCTGTAGTGACTTCCAACCGCATTAATACACCAGAAGTTGCAGAGAGTGTATTAGCCAATGGCGATGCTGATATGGTGTCTATGGCACGCCCGTTCTTGGCGGATTCGGAATTTGTCTTAAAGTCGGCCGAAGGTCGCGCCGATGAAATTAATACCTGTATCGGTTGTAACCAAGCCTGCTTAGATCACGTATTTGCCGGCAAGATGACCAGCTGTTTGGTTAACCCTCGTGCCTGCCATGAAACTCAGTTAATTATTGAACCTTTGGGAGTGAAGAAGAATGTTGCTGTTGTGGGTGCGGGCCCTGCAGGCTTGGCATTTGCTACTACCGCGGCCAAGCGCGGGCACAGCGTTACGCTGTTTGATTCAGCCAGCGAAATTGGCGGTCAATTCAATATCGCCAAGCGCATTCCGGGTAAAGAAGAATTTTATGAAACTCTGCGTTACTACTCTCGTCAGATTGAGCTCACAGGCGTAAACCTGAAATTGAATCAGCGTGTAAGCGCGGCTGAACTCAATGATAGTGAGTTTGATGAAGTAATTATTGCCGCGGGCATTATGCCGCGCACGCCTGCCATTGACGGTATTGATAGCCCTAAAGTGCTGAGCTATTTAGACGTGATCAAGGGTGCGCCAGTCGGTAAAAAGGTGGCAGTAATTGGTGCTGGCGGCATCGGTTTTGATGTGTCGGAATTCCTCACTCATGCGGGCGAAGCCACGAGTCAAAATATTGAAGCCTTCATGAAGGAGTGGGGTGTTGATATGACTATGGAAGCTCGCAGTGGTATTGAAGGAGTGAAGGCCGAAGTGGCTCCTTCGCCACGTGAAGTATATTTATTGCAGCGTAAAACCAGCAAGGTTGGTAAAGGCTTGGGTAAAACCACTGGTTGGATCCACCGCGCCGGCTTGGTGAACAAGGGCGTTCGCATGGTGCCAGGTTGCGATTACCTGAAAATTGACGACGCTGGTTTTCACGTCAATATTAACGGTGAAGTACAAGTGCTAGACGTTGATAATATTGTGCTGTGTGCTGGTCAGGAGCCTTTGCGCGAGCTGGTAGAGGGTTTGGCGAAGCCTCACCACCTAATTGGCGGCGCGGATGTAGCTTCTGAATTAGACGCTAAGCGAGCCATTGATCAAGGTACACGCTTAGCCGCGACACTGTAGTATTCACCTCTAAAGATGTCTTTGTAGGGGCAATTTTGCTAATCTGCGCAGCAATTAATTCATGGGTTAAATCACTATGTCTGACACTGCTGCGCTTATTCCGGGCATTTACCGGCACTACAAAGGTAATCTTTACCAAGTTTCAAAAGTCGCTCATCACAGCGAAACCCAAGAGGCACTGGTGGTTTATCAGTGCCTATACGGGGATTACAGTTGGTGGGTACGCCCCCTTGATATGTTTACTGAAAGCGTGGAAATTGACGGCGAGACACAGCCTCGCTTTGCGTTTGTGAGCGCTACCTAATCATGTGGGCTTGTCCTGTTTGCTCTCAAGCCTTGGAGAAAACCGAGCGCACCTGGCGCTGCGGTGAAGGCCACAGTTATGATTGCGCTAAAGAGGGTTACGTTAACCTGCTGTTGGCCAATCAAAAACGCAGTGCCGACCCCGGTGATACTCGCGAAATGATGCTCAATCGGCGCGCCTTTCTTGAAGCAGGTTATTACCAAGAGTTAGCCTCGGCTCTATCACAGGTATTGCAAGACCTTAAGATCGACACCTTATTAGATTGTGGCTGCGGAGAAGGGTATTACCTGCAGCAGTTTCTTCGCTCTCAGCCCGCGGTGTCTATCTGGGGTTTGGATATTTCTCGCGATGCCGTGCGCATGGCCAGCAAGTCGCTGAAGCAGGGCGGAAATTTCGCCGTGGCAAGCAGCTTTCAACTGCCGGTTCTTAGCAACAGCGTAGACTTGGTGCTAAGGGTGTTTGCACCTGGGTCAATTGATGAGTTAAAACGTGTATTAAGGCCACAGGGAGCCTTCGTTCTAATTGTGCCAGGCCCAAGGCATTTGTTTTCTCTGAAGCAGGCCTTATACGATACTCCCGCACTTCATGATTTGCCCGAGGTGCCCGAGGGTTTTGAGTGTGAAAGCGAGCGGCGCATTTCATTCGAACTCAAGTTGCCCAATAACGAGGCCGTGAATCAATTGTTGGCCATGACGCCCTTTGTTTGGAAGGGCAGTCGCGAGGCTAAAGAGCGCCTAGAAAATTCTGCACAATTTACCTCTGAAGCCGATTTCTATATTCGAGTGTATCGCCAAAATGAACACTGAAACTGATCTTCTGTTCATGCGTGAAGCCCTGCAGCTTGCGAGCTGCGCAGAGGCGGAAGGTGAGGTGCCAGTAGGGGCCGTGGTGGTGCATGAGGGGGAAATTGTTGGGCGTGGCTGGAACAAGCCTATCAGTGGCTGCGACCCCACTGCACACGCTGAGATCATCGCTCTGCGCGACGCGGCCACACGCCTCAGCAACTACCGCTTACCCGATTGCACCCTCTACGTGACCATCGAGCCCTGTGCGATGTGTGCGGGGGCAATTGTCCACAGCCGCGTTGCGCGCTTGGTGTTTGGAGCCCCAGAGCCAAAGGCTGGGGTAGTGCTCAGCAATGGGCAATTTTTGGACCGGGATAACCTTAACCACAAAGTGAGTTATCAGGCCGGATTATTGGCGGATGAATGCAGTGGCATGATCAGTGCGTTTTTCCAAAAGCGGCGTGCGGCAAAGCGACGCGAAAAGTCTAACCAAGAAAAATAGATAAGTATTGCTGACTAAGCGATGTAGGGCAGAGCCCTACAGGGTAGCGGGGAAAGTTATTGCTACTTTTAGAGCGTTTTCAGTGTGGCTGGCGGGTTTAAACGCGGAAGCTTCCTGAAGAAGTTGTTCTGCAGTGGCGAGTTGACGTCGATTCATTTGCTCGTGCCAAGCCAATACATTGTAGTAACTGCGAATGTTTTGCACATAGCTCACCGGTTCCCAGCCCCGTGCATAACCATATTTGGTTTGGCGGTAATAAGCCCGTTTAGCCAGCTTTGGCAGGTGTTTCCGCACATCGCTCCATTTGTCTGGGTTGCCGCCTAGTTTCTCCGTGAGAATTCGCGCATCTTCCATGTGGCCATAGCCCACGTTGTACGAGGCCAATGCTAGCCAAGTGCGATCGGGGTTGGTGATGTCTTTGGGGATTCGATCATAAATCTTTCGGAAGTATTTGGTGCCGCCATAAATACTCTGCATTGGGTCGAGACGATTGCTCACGCCCATTTCTTTGGCGGTGGTTTGGGTCAGCATCATGAGGCCTCGAACGCCGGTGCGCGAGCGTGCTCGAGCGTTCCAGTGAGACTCTTGATAGCTAATAGCCGCAATTAATTGCCAGTCTAAATCAAATTCTAGGGCCACTTCTTGTATGTAGGCTTCCCATTTAGGCAGCCGTGTTTCAATTCTATTGGCAAAAACTAGCGCGCCACCTTGGTTCATCTCGTTGGTGTGGCCGTAATATTGTTCAATGATTTCATCGAGCTGGCCATTGCTTTTCACTTCTGCAAAAAACTTCTGCGCCTCCTTGTACAGGCTCATATCTCTCTGTTTTGCAAAAGCCCACGCTAATTTCTGTGTGCCGCCAGTGTCAAAAGCGACCTGGGCGCGAGGGTAGATATTGCGACTTACCGTAAAGGCGTTAGAGTCGACAATAGTGTGATCGATGACGCCGTTGTCAATCATGGCCACCAGGTCAATCATTTCAATGTCAGCTTCTTCCTGCCATTTGAGGGCAGGGAAGTGAACTTTGAGTTGGCGTAAGTGCTCGGCGTGTGCCGAGTTCGCAATCACGAGAATATTTTTGCCGATGAGATCTGCCGGAGATCGCGGGCGGGGTTCACCGCGACGATAAAGAACTTGCTGGGTCACGTCCATATAGGGCTCAGCAAACATGACTTGCTTGCTGCGCTCCTGGGTGATTGTGAGGCCTGAAGCACCGAGCTGATACCGATCTTCTTTAACTTTACCGAGAATGCCTGCTAGGTTTTCTTCTTCGTCAATGACCAGCTTTACACCCAGAGAGTCGGCAAAAGCTTTGCCCAAGGTGTACTCGAACCCTGTAGTGCCTGACTTACCCTCGTAATAGGTTGTAGAGCCATTGCGGGAGAGAATGTGCAACTCGCCTAGGGCCAGTACTTGCTCCAGTTGAGAGGGCATACGGCTTCCCACTAGAAGCGCAGAACAACCCACCACCGCGCACGCGCTCGCTAGGCGCATAGCCTGACGAAACACTGTTCTTAGCAGTGCTGTAGCGGTTGATTGGGCTGCCGTTGAGGCCATGATGCAATCTCTCTTGTTAATCTACATATAGTGCTTGGTTATAAGGAATCACTTATATATAGACTGAATTGAACAAAATTTGTGCAATTTTATATGGCTTGGGCTTCAAGCACTAGCTTGTTTTTCAAAAAAATTTGTAGTAGCTGAAGGTCTGCTCGTCTCCAAACTTAACGAGGGCGCATAGATACTAGGCTTGCAACAACTTAGCTTAAGTATAGCTTAATCTTTCGATTCATCAGTGCTGTCAGTGCCTGCAAATTCAAGTACAATGTCGGCCTTTTCCAGCCCCCCAAAACTGTTGAGGCGATATCTAGCTATGCTTACCCTTCGTGGTGCTCCGGCTTTCTCCGTATTTCGAACCCAAAAATTATTGGCCACTCTGCAAGAAAGTGTTCCGGCCGTTAACAATGTGTATGTTGAGTTTGTGCACTTTGCTCACCTAAGTGACGCGCTGAGCGAGGCTGAACAGGCGGTTTTAGCCAAATTGTTAAGCTATGGCCCCAGCATTGATGCCCAAGAAGGTGAGGGCACTCAATTTGTGGTGGTGCCCCGACCCGGCACAATCTCTCCTTGGTCCTCAAAAGCGAGTGACATTGCCCACAATAGTGGCTTGGCTAAAATCAAGCGTCTAGAGCGTGGCACCGTGTATTTTGTCTCCGGTGAGCTGAGCACCGAGCAGGCCTCTCAAGTGAGCGCTATCTTGCATGACCGCATGGTAGAGACTGTGCTCTCGCACCCCGCGGATGCAGAAATTTTATTTACCAGTCAAGCGCCCGCTCCCCTGATCCCAGTTGATATATTAGGCGGCGGTCGCGAAGCTTTGTCTCGTGCGAATAGCAGTTTGGGCTTAGCGCTAGCAGACGATGAGATTGATTACTTAGTGGCGAGTTTTTCAGAGCTAGGTCGCAACCCCAACGATGTTGAATTAATGATGTTTGCTCAGGCAAATTCAGAGCATTGTCGACATAAGATTTTCAATGCCAGCTGGACACTCGACGGCGCGGATCAAGAATTGTCGCTGTTCAAAATGATTAAGAATACCAATGAGTTGGGCGGCGAAAATGTACTGTCTGCCTACTCAGACAATGCCGCCGTCATGGCCGGTAGTGTGGCGGGGCGTTTCTATCCAGAACCTGATACTAAAACCTATCACTACAGTCAGGAAAATATTCATATCCTGATGAAAGTAGAAACCCACAATCACCCAACGGCGATTGCACCTTTCCCAGGTGCAGGCACCGGTTCTGGTGGCGAAATTCGCGATGAAGGTGCGGTGGGCCGTGGCTCTAAACCAAAGGTGGGTTTGTCGGGATTCACTGTGTCTAATTTACAAATTCCGGGCTATGAACAGCCTTGGGAGCACGACTACGGAAAACCTAATCGCATCGTTACCCCGCTGGAGATTATGCTTGAGGGCCCCATCGGCGGCGCGGCGTTTAACAACGAATTTGGCCGTCCTAATTTGTGTGGTTATTTCCGCAGTTTTGAAAATGATTTTGACGGCGAACGTCGCGGTTATCACAAACCTATTATGCTTGCGGGCGGTTATGGCAACATTCGTGAAGAGCACGTAGACAAACCAGAATTTTCTCCGGGCGCAAAACTCATTGTGCTGGGTGGTCCGGCGATGCAGATCGGCCTGGGCGGCGGTGCGGCCTCGTCAATGGCCTCAGGTTCTTCTTGCGAAGATTTAGACTTTGCATCTGTGCAGCGCCAGAATCCCGAAATTGAACGTCGCTGTCAGGAAGTGATTGATGCATGTTGGCAGTTGGGCGGTGAAAACCCCATTGCCTTTATTCATGATGTGGGTGCTGGTGGTTTGTCGAATGCCTTTCCCGAGCTTGTGAAAGATGGCGGTTGTGGCGGTCAATTTGAGCTGCGAAATGTGCCCAACGACGAGCCTGGTATGAGCCCTCTGGCAATTTGGTGTAACGAATCACAAGAGCGTTATGTTCTCGCGATACAACCCGCCGACCTTGAGCGTTTTGAGTCTATCTGTCGACGCGAGCGTTGCCCTTATGCGGTGGTAGGTGAAGCTACAAAAGAAAAACACCTGAGTCTAAGTGATCAACACTTTGACAGTATGCCTGTCGATTTACCTATGTCTGTATTATTTGGCAAAGCACCGAAAATGCACCGTACTGCGGATAAACACCAGGCCTTAACATCAGAATTTTCTACTGCTGAACTGAATATAAATGAAGTTGCCGAGCGGGTACTAAAACATCCTACGGTAGCAAGCAAAAACTTTTTAATCACGATTGGTGATCGCTCAATCACTGGGATGGTGGCGAGAGATCAATTTGTCGGCCCGTGGCAAGTGCCTGTGGCTGACTGCGCGGTAACTACCGCGGCCTACAACACCTTTGCGGGTGAAGCAATGAGTATGGGGGAGCGCACCCCCGTTGCTTTGCTTGACTCTCCTGCATCAGGTCGCTTAGCAGTAGGCGAAGCCATTACCAATATTGCGGCCACGCGTATTGGCGCACTGCAAGATATTAAAATGTCGGCTAACTGGATGTGCGCCGCAGGCCATAAAGGTGAAGACGAAAAACTTTATCGTACTGTGGAAGCGGTGGGCATGGAGCTGTGTCCGGCACTGGGTATTACCATACCCGTGGGCAAAGACTCTATGAGTATGAGTACGGCATGGCAAGAAGAGGGCGGCGAAAATAAAGCTGTGACTTCGCCAATGTCACTGGTAATTACGGCGTTTGCACCTGTATTAGATGTCCGCAAAACGGTGACGCCAGAATTGCGCTCAGACTGTGGCATGACCGATCTTATATTGATTGATCTTGGCCGTGGCAAGAACCGCCTTGGCGCGTCAATTCTTACTCAGGTGTACGAGCAGCTTGGTGAAACTCCCGCGAACGTAGACAGCGCCGATGACCTTAGAGCATTCTTTAATACTATGCAGCAGTGTCTAGAAAACGAAACTCTGCTGGCGTATCACGATCGCGGCGACGGTGGTTTGTTTGCGACGGTCGCTGAGATGGCGTTTGCGGGCCACTGTGGTGTTGATTTACATTTGTCTGAAGACGATGCCTTAGCGGCTTTATTCAACGAGGAGTTGGGTGCGGTATTGCAAACTCGTCGTAAAGACACTGAGCAGGTTATTAAAGCATTTGCCAATGCGGGCCTTGAGGCTTGCGTGAGGAAGTTGGGCGAACTCAATGACGAAGATTTAATTCGCATTGAGAATAATGACGAAATAATTTTTGATCAAGCTCGTTCCTTTATGCAGGTGCTGTGGTCTGAAACGAGCTATCGCATTCAGTCTTTGCGCGACAACGCTGATTGTGCGCAGCAGGAGTTTGATAATATTTTGAGCCAAGACCCTGGCTTAAGTGCGCATTTGAGTTATTCGCAGAACGAGGACGTTGCAGCGCCTTATATAAATTCTGGGGTTAAGCCTAGTGTGGCTATTTTGCGCGAGCAGGGTGTGAACGGGCATATTGAAATGGGTGCGGCTTTTGATCGTGCCGGTTTTACGGCGGTTGATGTTCACATGAGTGACATCCTGGCGGGCCGGGTAAATTTATCTGAGTTTAAGGGCTTGGCAGCCTGTGGCGGGTTTTCTTACGGTGATGTGTTGGGCGCAGGAGAAGGCTGGGCGAAGAGTGTGCTGTTTAATTCTATTGCTCGAGATCAGTTTGAGGGCTTTTTTACTCGTGAAGATACCTTTACTTTAGGGGTGTGTAACGGCTGTCAGATGATGTCGAATTTGAAGGATTTAATTCCAGGTGCGGAGCATTGGCCGCGTTTTGTTCGCAATCAATCTGAGCAGTTTGAGGCGCGCAGTAGTCTGGTGCAGGTTCAGGAATCTAATTCTGTTTTGTTTCAGGGTATGGCAGGCTCTCATATGCCGGTGGCGGTTGCCCACGGTGAGGGGCTGGCTGAGTTTGAAAATGTTCAGGCGTTGCAATCCTTTAATGAAGGCTCACAGGTAGCTCTGCGTTTTGTGGACAATCATGTGCTGCCAACTGAGCGCTACCCTGCAAATCCAAACGGTTCGCCGACGGGTATTACGAGTGTCACGAGTACTGATGGCCGAGCTACGATTATGATGCCTCACCCTGAGCGGGTGTTTAGGGCTGTGACGAATTCTTGGTGCCCTGAGGAGTGGGACGAGGATGGGGCTTGGTTGCGTTTGTTTAGGAATGCTCGAGTGTTTGTGGGGTAGTCTTTTGGGGGGCGTGGTCTTAGACAGGAAGTCTTGCATCGGGTCGAGACCGCGGTCCAACAGCACTAAATTACTCCCTGGAGATGAGTTTAAAGAGTTTTTTCGAGAAAGTTAAACGCATTAAACCTGAATATAGATAATCGCCTGGCAGGCCTCTTAAACCCGACCGCTTTGCTCACTCATTGGGCCGTGCGGGCTAACCTCATACTCGTCAAAACCTTCTTCCTCCAGAACACTAAATAGTATATGAATACATTGAAAAAACGGCTGTCACTCATCGCGTTAGATAGGCCGTGGGCCATCCTAGACTCCTGGAAGGATAAGCGGTAGCAGAGCTATAACGCCAAAATTCACTGTGCTAAAATTGCCAAATTAATTTGAGAAGTAAATAGAATGGTTGAGCAACCTGTATTTGAGCAGATGCAAAATGCGGTAGAGCGATTAAAGCGAGCAGGGGCACTTGGTCGTTCGCCGGCTTATGTAAAATTACTTGATTATTTAGCTGAAACGACTATTACGGCTTCTCCCTGTAGTGAATTGTCGATAGCGTTTGAGGTGTTCGATAAAGATGAGAGTTTTGATGTAGCATCAGATTCAACAGTGCGAGTGTATATCTACAACCTGCGCCGCAAGCTAGATGTGTATTACAGTGGGCCAGGCCGTATCGATGAAATAAAATTGATTATCCCAAAGGGAGAGTATCGGCTTCTTGTTGAGCGGAATAAGCCTGTTTCTAAGTTACTAGATCTTAAAGAAAACTGGGGTCAAAATATCCACTCCATTGGCTTAGCAGTTGTTGGCCTGGTGATTGGTGCAATACTGACTTTTTTACTGATGATAGACGCTGACAGTAAATATCAGTTCAGTGATGAACAGTTAGCTTTTTGGGGTAATATTCTAACCGATGATAGGCCCGTGGTAGTGGTAGTTGGTGACTACTATATCTTTGGCGAGACCGGTGATAGTGGTGAGACTCGATTGGTGCGAGAGTTCGACATTAACTCTGAAGGTGATTTGCGCGACAAATTAAAAGCGCAGACAAAGGGCGTTGGCGCAGGCTCAATCGATGAGCATTTTGATTTGGCGCTGACTTATTTACCGCGAGGAAGTGTGTACGCCTTGGCCAGTGTGCAGAAAATTCTTCAGCTGGCGGAGAAAGCGCCGCGGATTACCATGATGTCGGAGTTTAGTGCTGAGGATTTACGCGCAAATCATGTTATTTATCTTGGATATATTAGTGGCCTAGGTGTGTTGGAGAGATATACTTTCTCGGCTTCCCGCTTCGATATCGGTTATTCCTATGACGATTTGGCTGATGCGGTGACCGGTGAGCACTATTCCAGCGATTTTATTACTGCGGAAAATGATCGTAACTTTGTTGATTATGGGTTGATCGCGAGTTTTTCAGTGGCTGAAAATAACCAGGTGGTGATTCTTACGGGTACGCGAGACGCTGGTTTAATGGAAATGTCGGAGCTTGCTATTACGTCCGATGTGTTAAGAAGAATGGAGTTGAGCGTTAACGAAAATTCTGCATTTTTATCGGTATTTAAAGTTAACGGTTTTAATCTCACTAATATCAGCGGGGAACTGATTAATAGTGAGTATCTAGACGTAGATCGTATTTCCGGGCAATAAATGCCAAGAAAGGCATTGCTAATTAATCTTCTCTATAAAAACCCGCCAAATTTAGTGTGATGACAATATCATTCTCGCTGTCATTTTTAAGATACCATCCATGTGTGCCTGTAAAAGCGGCGGTCATACGGCCGCTTCCTTTGCCATCTGTGTGAATTTTGTAAAACATCACCTTGCCCGCTTGGCCAGTGCTGGGTTTGATGTGACCGTGAAATTCGGTTGATAGTAGTGAGGCCTCAGCTATATTGGATGTCCAAGCATAAACAATTGTATCCCCTTCCTCGACATGAATGTTGAACTCATCATCGGAATTTGCGGCTATGGGTATTTCAAACGTATTGGTGTGATAGCTAAGTTTACCTTCACTATAGGTGCCATCCGTTAATGGCAGATCAATCCATTCTTCAGCAGAGGCAGTGTTGAGTGTAATTGCGGCTATGAACATGGTGGTGACTAAAACAATATTTTTTAACATCTGAATCTCTCTTAAGTTGTAATTGGATTTGGGTTGTCAGTATTCACACTGATGGTCTGCTGGATGGTATTGGTTTATTTGCTTTTTTCCGGCCTTGTTTTTTAACACGGCGCCAGCCTATTACTATTGAAGTGATGGAGAAAAATAAACCAATAGTACAGAGGCTAATAACGATTACGTCCCATAAGGGTCTGTGTTGAATTAATATGGGGAAATCTAAGCTGTGTAGTCCGTTATATAGCCAACGTTGAACTCGATCTTTCAGAGTTTTCCGCTCTATTACAACACCTGTTTTTAGATCAATGTGGAACCAAGTCGATTCCGTATCATTAAATTTCACGCGTAATATAGGCAAAGGATGGAAGCGTTTGTGATGCGAATAATAGTAGGCGTCATACTGATTTAGTTGTTGATTTGACGCTATTTCTGCATCGGGTATAAGATTTTCCACGGCGAATTCAATTTCTCGTGATAAGAATTTTTTCTTGGTATTTTCGCGGCTATAAATAGTAGTGTTATTGGGCGTGCTCTGCCCCGTAAGATAGGATTTTCCCCGTATCCAGTGCCATGTGAGCTGTTTGGTTTCTCCAGATTTAGCCAGCAATTTTTGAATTTCCTGAACGTTGTTGTAGCTCCATTTCGGCTGACTTAAACTGCCATCTTGTTCATAGCGCTGCACTTGTTCATCAAACCTAAACTTAGCATCAAATAGGCCCCATGGATTCATAGACATTAGTCCGCTGAACATATAAGTAAAAAGAAAAACGACCATTACCAAGCCCAGTATATGGTGGTACTTGGATACGCCTCTATAGGGGGTGATTTCGTTATTTTTATAACGACGTTTTAAGCGCAAGAGCTGTAAGCCGACGATGGCCCCGGTGATGATTAGTAGCAAGCCAATCAACGATAAAACAATGATGGTGTTGGCCCAGAGAGCGCCGTGTTTACGCAGAGTCAGAGGGTAAAACCAGTGTAAATTGGAGCCAACCCAATTCCACATCCGCTCAGCTCGAGTGGTATCCCTCACTACTTGTCCTGTCTTGGATGAGATATAGAGTTGGGTATGAGCGCGGTCTTTGATGCTCACTAGGTGCAGTGGTCGGTGACTATTGAGGGCGCTGGAAAGCGACCACTGATCCATGTCTATTTGTGCTTGGTATTGCGCTCTGTAAACCTTCTCGGGATGTTGATTTTGGTAAAATACCTGCGCTGATTCAATCGCCTGCGTTGCGGTGATGTTTTCAAGGGGCTTGCCATTGTCGGCATACATTCCTTGCCAGGAATAATCGCTATGTTTGGTTAGGTAAATGGGGCGCGTGGCTACCGTTGTCAATGTGAGTCGACCCAATGATGATTTATCGGGGAATTTCTTCAAGAATGTTTCAGGGCCAACGGTTATATTTCCTGGTTCAATGTTACTTAAACCAGCATAGTATTCTTCATTTGTCAGCTCGGGAAAGCTAACATACATCATTACTACACCCGTAAAAAACCACATGCCAACTAATAAACACATGCCGATGCCGGTCCAGCGATGGGTGAGATGAAGAAGTCTTTTTATTTTCATTGCTTGTGTATTTTATTCATTGCTTAGTAAAGGGCAGTTCACATGACGTGGTCAGCGGTGAATCTGCCTTTCAAATTACTGGGTGTTGTGTGCTTAGAATCGGTAATCGGTCGTTAGGCTTAACGTCCGAGGTTTTCCCACTAACCACGTTCCTGTGTAGTAACTAGCAGAGGCATAGAGTTCATCAGACAGGTTGTCAATACGCAGGCTTAAATTCAGGGCGCTATTAACACTGTACTTCACTGTTGTATCTATTACGGTATAAGACGGAATAGATGCCGAAGAGTTGTAGCGCTCGCCCACATAGCGAACATCTGCTAGGAGCTTTAGTTTGTCGTTGGCGGACCAGATTAGGCCGAGGTTTGCAGATTTTTCTGGCACAAGATTTGGCGTGCTGCCGGTGTCGATTTCTGCATTCAAAACAACCGCGTTACCGCTCATTGTCAGTGAATCAGTCACAGAGAAATCGAATCCTATTTCAACACCTTGAGACGTTTGTTTATCTATAATAATCACGTCGTCGGGATTAATCGAATCTGGGTCATCTTCAAGCAAATCATTTTTAACAATCTTAAAGATGGCCAAATTCCATTGCAGGCGGTCGTTTGCTAATTGCTGCTTAATACCCACTTCGAACTGTTCGCTTTTAATCATATCAGATTTGCGATTAGAGGCGCTGGCTGTGACGATGCTGTTGCTAGGGTGAGACGCGCCAGTGGAATATTGGCCATAGAGTGAGCTTGAGTCGGCGACATTAAAAACTAGGCCCAGTCTACCGGTAGAAGCATCTACCGATTGATTAATTGGATCTCGACCAAAGCGGGTATAGTCGGTTTGAACGTCTTCATGGCGCAAACCTGCAACCAATGATAAGTGTTCGCTGAGCTTTAGTTGGCTTTCACCGAAAATTGCATATTGATTTACGTCTGAAGTATTGTCGAGCAGGACATTGGCATCGGTTAAATCTGACAGCGTACCGGCGTTGAAGCTATAGGGGTCAATTGTATCGAAGTCACCAGCCCAATCGATTGGGTTTGAGTTGGCGGGGCCAAAATTACTCGGGCGTTCAAAGGCAATATCGTTTATTTCAAAGCCGATCGACGATTGTAGGTTGAAATTCGCTATCGTATTGGCGAAGACGAAATTAGTGCGGAAGCCGTTGTGGCTCATCTCTTGACCGATAACCAATGGGTCAAAACGATCGACCAGCCCCGTATTATTGTTAAAGGAATAGGACTCAGCATTTTTCCAGTATCGATCAGTTTCTAAATGGTATACCTCAGCGTCCAGTGCACTGGACTCAGAAATGACCCAGTCTGCTTTAACACGGAAAGCTTGATCGGTATAGCGAATCTCTGCATCGCCAACATTAAAATTACTTTTAATGAAATCCGGGTGAAAATCACCGTCCTGCACAATGGTGCCAAAATATTTCATTGGCTGTTGATCGCCATAGTCGTAGCGTGCAGTGAGAACTAAATTTTCACTGGGTGTCCAGCGTAGCGAGCCAGAGACCATTTCGGCTTCACTGTCGCTATTGGCAAGCCAATTGTCAGACTGGTTATTGCTGTAATCGATACGATAAGCCAGGTTGTCAGTTATTCCGCCGGTTAAATCAACGCCGATAAATTTTGAGTTGTCCTGCCCCAGTGTTACTCGAATCTGACCACTTTGCTCCTGGCTAGGTGTTCTTGGAATCACATTGTAAGCACCACCGATGCCCCCTTCGCCATACAGGACCGAGGAAGGGCCTTTTAACACATCAATCCGCTCTACACTCCAGGTATCGAAGGGGAAGGTAATAGTCCCTGCCGCGGTGTAATAATTAGTGCCGTCAAATAAGTTGGTTACGGCACCGGCACCACGAAAGCCGCGAGCAGCGATACTCTGGCCGCCATTGCCAGGGTTGCCTTCATTAGTAAATCCGGCGGTTCTAGTTAGGGCTTCCATCACACTAAAATCTAGGCGTTCGCGGATGGTATCACCATTGATAACGATGACGGTGGCAGGCGTTTCCATCAGAGTAAGGTTTAGTCTGCTGCCAGTCTCGCTCTGGGTATTGAGGTGTTGGCCGAGTACAGAGACTTCTTCGATGGCATTGGCAACCTTATTCTGTGCAAAGGCTCCAATTGACATGATTGAGCTAGCCAGCAGGGTCAAAGTGGCTGGTGTTAGGGTATGTTTAGTACGGGTATTTAAAACGGTTTTGACGGCCAGCGTCGTGTCTTCGATTTTCATTCGTTTAGTCTCGTAAAGAATTTGAGTGTTACAGGCTGAGAAGTTAATCACCTCAAAATACGATACCTCTCCGTTTGATGGGGTTTGTCTGTAACTTGCGGATGATTTGAACGGATATCCTAAAGGCTAGAGTCTCTACTGCTAAGTGAAGGTATGTTTTTAAACAGTTAAATTAACGTCAGCTGGAAGCAGTGTTTATTGATATGGAGAGAGGCACCGAACGTGCTCAGACACCCTAGAGATTTGGCTGCCTTTTTGTTTATATTCGAAGGCGTTAACAACGTTAAAAAATTGTTAGTGCCGTCAAATGTGATCGAACGTGCACAGCATATAAGGCCTAGCGAGCCGTTTGGTTAAAAAAATAAAATGGCGTGGTGAGTTAATCAAATTCAGTAACCCAGCTGGAGAAGTGCTCGTTTCATCTGAGTGCACTACCAGCCTCAGGTGGGAAAGGGTTTTAATCAGCCTTAGCGCCAACGAGGATTAATTGTTCATTCTTCGATATTCAGATTCTAGTCAAGGCCTCTTAATGGCACGAAGCGATAACTTTTAGGATGTCATGAGGAATGCCCTGGGGCGAAGGCGGGGTTTGGTTGCTCTTGTTTAGGAATGCTCGAGTGTTTGTGGGGTAGTTCTTTTTGGAGTTTGGATTTTGGGCCGGATCGGGGTCTTCGAGCGAGAGCCTGAGCCGGAGTGGGGATCCGGTTCAGCCGCGCTGGGGTCATTGCGCCCGAGCCTGTCTTTCTAATGCTTAAACTAAAGCATTTCTAACTCTTTAATCTTTGAATCTTCGTCTAACTTTTTGTCTTGAAACTGTAGCTCTGCCAAGCGGCGGTAAAGGGGGGAGCTGGAAAGCAGTTCTGTGTGACTTCCTTGGGCTATGAGTTCGCCTTGGTCTAACACGGCAATGTTGTCGGCGTGCAGTATGGTTGCAAGGCGGTGGGCGATGATTAGGGTGGTTCTGTTTTTCATTAGTGCTTCTAGAGCTTGCTGAACGTGATGCTCGCTCTCGGCATCAAGGGCGCTGGTGGCTTCGTCGAGTAGTAAAATTTTGGGGTCTTTTAGTATGGCGCGAGCGATGGCTAGGCGCTGTTTTTGGCCACCGGATAATCTTGTGCCTTGTTCGCCAAGGTGACTGGCGTAACCGTCTGGCAGTTGCATGATGAAGTCGTGGGCGTGGGCGGCTTTGGCGGCTTCTATAACTTCTTGGTCGCTGGCATCGGGCTTGCCGTAGCGAATGTTGTACCAAACGTCTGCGGTGAATAGGGCGGGTTGTTGGGGGACTAGGGCCATTTGTTGACGCAGATGGTGGGTGTCCATGTCTTTTATGTCGACGCCGTCCATGGTGATGCTGCCACTTTGGGGGTCGTAAAAGCGTTGTAACATTTCAAATATTGTTGATTTTCCGGCACCTGATGGGCCGACTAGGGCTAGGCTTTTGCCTTTTTCGATGCTGATGTTGAGTTTGCTCAGTGCCATTTGGTCTGGCCTGGAGGGGTAGTTAAAGTGCATGTCTTTGAAGGCGACAAAGGGGTGTTGTTTTTTGTCGTGGGCCTGGGGCGTTTTTAGGGCGCCGGGTTTGATTAGCGAGTCTACATTGAGTAGTTCTAATAGGCGTTCTGTGGCGCCGGCGGCTCTCTGTAGTTCGCCGTACACTTCGGAGATGGTGGCGACTGAGGCGCCCATCATGAGTGCGTAGAAGACGAATGCGGCGAGTTCTCCGCCGCTCATGTTGCCGGAGATCACGTCGTTGCCGCCTACCCATAACATGCCGGTGATGGCGCTAAACATCATGAGGATGACGGCGGCGATTAGTAGGGCTCGCTGTTGGACGCGCTTTTTGGCGACGTTAAAGGCGGCGTCTACTTCGCTGCCAAAGGCTGTCATTTCGCTGCTTTCACGGTTGTAGCTTTGGACTGTTTTTATGTGCTGAATTATTTCACCGGCGTAGCTGCCTACGTGAGCGATGGAGTCTTGGCTACTTTTAGCTAGGTTGCGTACTCTGCGACCGTAGAGCAGCACGGGCATTAATACGAGAGGGATGCAGGCGAGGATGATTAGGCTCAGTTTCATGTTGGTGGCCAGCAGCATGATCAATGCACCGACGAAGGTTAGGCTGCTGCGCAGAGCCATTGAGAATGAGGAGCCTATGATTGTTTGCAGTAATGTGGTGTCGGTGGTGAGGCGAGACATTATTTCGCCGCTGCGGTTGGTTTCAAAATAGCTAGGGTGCAGTGTGATGATGTGGTTAAACACGGCTTTGCGAAGGTCGGCGCTCACGCGTTCGCCTAGCCAGGAAACTAGATAAAAACGGATGTAGGTACCCACGGCCATGCAGACGGATAAGCTCATGATGATGAATACGGCATTGCGTAAGGCGGCATCAGATTTTGCACCAAATCCCTCGTCGATGAGAATTCGTACTCCCTGACCTATGCCTAAGGTAATGGCCGCGGTGAATACAAGTGCAATACAAGCGGCGACAAGGGTTTTCTTATAGCGGGCAATAAATTGCCAGAGTTCTAAAATAATTGAAAAACTTTGCTTGGGCGCTGGGCTGGTCATGGGCTTGTCTTTATTGGAGTTTAGAATCTATAGATGCGGGTATCTTAGCCTATTTCAATGCGGTGACTGCAAAAGCAAGTGTAAAAGACCGTAAAGAGGGCCGTCAATGTTGACTCATCTGATCAGTAAAAATGTCTGTTCGGGTCAGTGAGTCTGAAGAGTGCTGACGTTAGACTCTACGTATAATCAGATAGAGCGACATAATTCATAAGGCAGGTGCATGACGATGACAGATGATTTAGGTATAGATATCCCAATAATTCGCCAAATGGGCGCGGAAATATTAGAGATACGCGATTCGGGAGTGAAAGTGAAGATGCCCTTAGCGCCGAATATTAATCACGTTGGGATGATGTATGCGGGTTCACTGTTCACTTTAGCAGAATTTCCGGCGGGCATTGTATTTATGAAGCGTTTGGATACATCTAAAGTTGTGCCAATAGTGGCGGAAGTTAATATTCGATATCGACGCCCGGCACTGACTGATATATACGCTGATTTTCAATTTGAAGATGAAATATTTGCACGCCTTCAAGCTGAGGCCCTTGAGAAGGGCAAAGCTAGTTTTAAGCATGCCCAAGAGCTAACCGACGAGAGTGGGGAAGTGGTGGCGGTTTCTGAGGCGCGTTACGTGATTATCAAGGCACCTTAGAAGTGAGGTGCTAGTTCCGCCGGTGTTCGAAAGTGTTTGGCTTCGCCGCTCACGGGGCAGTTGAACATCAGTTCGTAAGCACAGAGCTGCAGATTTACATTTAGAGTTTTGCCGCTGCCGTGCAAGCGGTCTCCCACTACGGGAAAGCCTTCTTCAGCCATGTGGCAGCGAATTTGGTGTTTCCGACCGCTGTCTATTTTCACTTCTACTAGTGTTTGCTGAACATTTGTCTGGAAAGACAACGCTCGTGCATGACTGCATGCTGTTTTTCCATCTACCGAATGTTTAATAGTGAGTGCCGTTTCGTAGTGAGGAAACTCTCCTTCTACAATGATCCGATAAATTTTGCTGAGTTCACGCTGTTCAAACAAACGACCTAAGGCTGCACTTGTGCCGCGTTCGTGGCCAATGATGATAAGCCCTGACGCCGCGCGGTCGAGACGATGTATGACGAAGGCTGGGCGCTGAGGCTGAAGGTTCATTTCAACCCAGCGACTGATGGTGCAGTGGTCCCCCCATTTAGATCCTTGTGAATACATGCCGTAGGGCTTAAACCAAATGCTATAAGCACCTTCGTCGGCAATGAGCAGGGCGGGGCTGGGGCTTTGATTGAGCACCTTTTCATTGTAGTAAAGATGAAGTTCGTCGCCGGCTTTTAGGCTTTTTTTGGCTCGACGCAGGCGTTGAGTTTTCTGTCCCCGGGTATGCCACACCGCCCCTTTTTGCATTGCAGTCTTTATCTGGCTTTTAGACAGACCACTGTTGCCCGCAAGCAAAGATGCTGCATCAAAGTGTGCGTTGGCATCTGTGAGGCTCAGATGGAATTCCTCAATATGGTCTTCACTCATTGTGGTATCTTCGATACTGAGCTCAAGGCATGAATAATGGCATTCACTCGCTGCTGCAGTTCGCCCTGTTCAGGAGTTTTGTTAAGAGATTTTGATTTAGCTGATGTGGCCGTGGAAAGCTCACTTTCTTCAGTTGAGACTTCGGCAACATCCGATTCATCCGCGAAGCCCATTAAGCGGGACGAATCACGGTTGGCCGAGAGCTCATCTCTGACGTGTTTTGCTGACATATTGGTGTTTTTCAATTTTTTTATTGCGTAAGCGTTGTTCTGAAATTGGGCTAGATTCGGATATTGGCTTGCAAATTCATTAAAACGTAAATGAGCGTCAGCCAGTTTATTCTCTTTAATCAGCTGTTCAATACCGCCTAAATAACTTTCCGGCGAAGCCGCTATAATTTCTTGCTTGCGCTCCATTTGAACGGTTTTTTCTGCGACGTTCAGGCTGGCGGGCACAGCTCGCAAACTTACCGCGCCTACAGAGCTTACCGCCTTGGCACTTGCACTCGGACTAGGTGCCGCAAATGAACTTTGCTCAGAGCTAGGGCGGGGTGATGCTTGCAAGCTTACGGACTCGCTTACTGCATCCGGACTAGGCACTGCCGATGAACTTTGTTCAGAGCGCCCTTCGGGTGACATAAGCCACAACTCTTCGTTTAAGGTTTGCTCAGTGTTGGGTTGGATGAATACCATGCTCAGCGCTATTACCACGACACAGGCACTGGCAATCGCACTATAGTTCCACACTTGAAACCAGGGTTTAGCTCGGTTCTCCTCGGCGTGAAGTTTGGCCATAGCCAAAACATTATCATCCAGGTGTTGAGGTGACGTGACCTCTTCAGCTTGTTGGTAAAGCTCGCTGAGTGTGCGGTCTTCTTGCTCGCTCACTACACCACCTCCTTAGAAATACTTATATCATTGCGTAGGCGGGTGCGCGCGTAGCGAATTCGGCTTTTCACCGTTTCGGGTTCTGCGCCCGTAATGTGTGCGATTTCTAACAAGCTAAAGCCCTCTTCTTTTAGCACAAAGGCCTCTCGTTGTTCACTGGGTAGTTGTTTGATTTTGGCCAGTAATCGCCACACAGTTAATTCACTTAAAGCACTGCCTCTTGGCTCCGCGACTAGTGTATCCATATCATTTTCCGTTTGCGAAGCATCATTGATACGGTAGTTCTGACTGCGCAATAAATCGATCAGTTTGTGTCGCGCAATAGTGAAAAGCCAGGTTTTAAAATAACCCTGAGGCTGGTAGTTAGCGGAGCGTTTTATCATTGCGGCCCAAGTTTCTTGAGCGAGGTCTTCTGCAATGGTTTGACTGGGGCTGGCGCGAAGCAGAAAACGGTACAGCGCATCTTTGTGGCGTCCGTATAGCTCATTGAAGGCCTGAGCATTTCCTTTTGCAAAGGCCTTCATCAGGGAATCATCGCTACGTTTACTTAGAAACAATCTCATTTTCGGCGATTTGGCCCTGATCTAAAGAATGGGCTAACTCTACCAGAGTGACCAGCTCAGCTCTATAGCCGTGAGGGTCATTGCCGCGGGATCCGCGAGCTAAGGTCAGCGCCTCATCAAAGCCCCAGTCACCCGTATACTCCCCGCCTTGAAGAATTTGTGCAAAGCCCGCAACAGCGCTGGCGAATTTAAGATTGTTGCTCGCCTTTGAAAAACTCCCTTGAATCGACTTCCCCAAAATAGGCTTACTCATTTCGCGGCTCACACGACCTTCGATTGGTTTATAGCGCAGCTTTACAAACGCCAGCTCCTTGCCCTTATTGATCACCCGTTTCGAATCATTACTGCCATAGCGTCGGGTTGGAATTTTTTCGCCGCCACTGTCGTGAAGTGCAATCTCATAGAGAGCCGTGACCGTATGTCCGGCACCGACATCGCCCGCATCCACCTTGTCGTTAGTAAAATCTTCCCGTTTTAGCAACCTATTCTCGTAGCCAATCAATCGATATTCCGCGACCCATTCCGGATTAAACTCCACCTGAATTTTTACATCCCGAGCAATTGTCAGCAGTGTAGACTGCATCTCCCTAACAAGAACCTTGTGAGCCTCCTTAATAGAATCAATGTAAGCCGCATTACCGTTCCCCACATCCGCCAACTGCTCCATTAGCGCGTAATTATAATTGCCACTACCAAAGCCCAGAGTGCTCAAAGCAATCCCCGATTCACGCTGCGACCTTATCAAATCCTTCAAAGCCTCATGGTTCACCGTGCCCACATTCATATCACCATCACTGGCAATCAGCACCCGATTAATTCCGCCCTTAATAAACGCCTGCCGAGCAATGCTATAAGCCAACTTAATTCCCGCGCCGCCGTTCGTAGAGCCTCCCGCACGCAAATTGTCCAGAGCGCCAAGAATTTTAGCCTTTTGATTTCCCGGAGTAGATTCCAACACCACCCCCGCAGCGCCCGCATAAACCACCAAAGCAATCCGGTCCTCAGCATTCATCTGCTTCACCAGCATGCGAAGCGACTGTTTCACCAACTGCAACTTATAGGGTGACTGCATACTGCCAGAAACATCCACCAGAAATACCAAATTACTCGCCGGCCGCTCAGACAGCTTCGGCTCAAAACCCTTCAAGCCAACCTGCACCAAATGCGTATTCCCATTCCAAGGAGAGCGCGCCACCTCCGTCTCAATAGAAAAAGGCTCAGTAAGATCCTCGCCTTGCGAATAGTCATAATCGAAATAATTAATAAACTCCTCAGCCTTAACCGCATCGCTTGGCGGCAGCCGACCTTCCCGCATAATCATCCGCCGAACATTACTATAAGCCGCCGTGTCCACATCAATACTAAACGTAGAAACCGGCGCCTCACTCACCCGCTTAACAGCGTTCTCATCCTGCGGTAAATAATTTTCCCGATCACGCCCCTCAAGCTGCGGAAGAAAAGCCCGATCATAAGCCGGCCCAACTACCCCCGTATGAGCCATTTGGCTAAACACCAGCGTCTCCGGCATTGGCCGCACCTTTTTCCTTCTCACCTCCTCATCATGCCCTGCCTTCAGCTCAATAGCCCCAGCATCCACATCAACAAACTCATCAGCCTTAGTTGAATCTTCAAGCCGAGCCTCGCTCCCAGCTTCATTGTGTAGATCAGTAGAACAGGCTGATATTGCAATCGCGAATACAATTGCAGAGATTTTAAATGGCAGATAACGCATAGCAATTCCTCGTTTAGTAGAGTGTTAATAATCTAAACGCAAGAATCCCAAAAAAGGGGTTAACAAATTTTTAAAAATTCCCCCGCACCTGGGAACGTGGTTTTACTGAACGAGCATGAATTACGAGATTTTCAAAAAGCTTCAAAAAGGGAATCAAAAAGTAGGATCAGCAGCGTCTGCTCAGTTGCGCCCATTCAGAACGCGTCTTTTAGCCTTTCCCCTCTGACCAAGGTCATTTAGCGAGGACTGTTTGAGTCCGGCACGGGCGAGTTCCGCAGCGGCTTGGTCAGAGGGGAAAGGCGTGCGTTCGGGCGCAGCTGAGCAGACGCTGCTGATCCGGAGGCGTGCCACAGGCCAAGACCCACAAGCCAAGACCCACAGGCCAAGACCCACAGGCCAAGACCCACAGGCCAAGACCCACAGGCCAAGACCCACAGGCCAAGACCCACAGGCCAAGATCCACAGGCCAAGATCCACAAAAAAGCAAAGTGTTTAGTTATAAGGCCAATCAGAAAGGGAATTTCTTCGATCGAGGGTCTAGGAGAAAGCGAACCACATCAATCCAGAGTTTACATAGAAGCAAAGGCCTTCGACCTAGAGATACCAAAGCCGAGAGGGCCGCGCAAAAAACCGTAGCCTTGCGCTGACCCGAAAACCCGATCGCCCCCAAACAGAGCGACCGAATCAAAGCCTAAGCCCGGCCAATATCCGAAAGATACTTAGCCGTAATCTGCACAAGCGGTTTAAACACCTTAGGAGAGCCACAGACAACATGCCCAGACTCCATAAACGAATCGCCGCCCTTAAAGTCACTGATCAAACCGCCAGCTTCCTTAATCAGCAAAACGCCCGCCGCAAGATCCCACTCCTTCAGATTCATCTCCCAGAACCCATCGAAGCGGCCTGCAGCCACATAGGCGAGATCTAAAGCCGCCGCGCCGGGACGACGAATGCCGGCCGTTTGACTAGCAATCTCCTGAAGACAGGCCAAATAAGGTGTAATATTTTTAAACGCAAAGCCATTAAACGGAATACCCGTGCCAATTAAAGCACCTTCCAGACTGCGGCGGCCCGTCACACGAATACGACGACCGTTCAAAGCCGCGCCGCGACCTCGGCTTGCAGTAAATTCTTCTCGTTTAACAGGGTCCAGCACAACAGCGTGCTCAACCTGACCTCGGTATTTACAGGCAATTGACACTGCAAAATGAGGAATACCGTGAATAAAGTTGGTGGTGCCGTCTAAAGGATCAATAACCCACTCATAATCGGGGTTATCGCCCTTAATAAGGCCGCCTTCCTCGCCGCGAATACTGTGATCCGGGTAAGCCTTGCGCAGATGGTAAATAATCTCTTTCTCAGCCGCACGATCAATTTCAGTCACAAAATCATTGCGACCCTTTTCTTCAATTGGGATAACATCAACGCGTTCTAAACCGCGTTCGATCAATTCACCGGCCTTGCGCGCTGCGCGCAGGGCGATAGTTAACATGGGTTCCATAGGGCACCAACTCAACGTTTATTTGTAAAAGAACAGAGGCCTGACTGGCCAGCAGTAGGCAGGGCGCGGATTGTAGCAAGCTTGTCCCCCCGGCTCCAGCCTCAATTTCGGGTATTTTACCCAATAACTATAGTCAAAACCGTGCGCTCTGCTCGACCAATTGGGGGCTTTAGGCCTGAGAGAAGTGACATTGTGGCGACGCAGAGCTAAACTGCGCGCTTTTTACAGCTTACTTTTGTGCTGTCACATTACCCTGGACAAAGTCGCCATGAGCAATCCCACCTTTGATAATATTCGCATCGTCTTAGTGAATACCTCCCACCCTGGTAATATTGGGGGGGCTGCGCGGGCTTTGAAGAATATGGGGCTCAGCCGCTTATACCTAGTAGCACCCAAAGAATTTCCCGCCGATAAAGCGGTTTGGCGTGCCGCGGGTGCTCAGGACGTATTAGAAAACGCCGAGGTAGTTGATACCCTTGATGAGGCCATTGGCGACTGTGGTTTGGTGGTGGGCACAAGCGCTCGAGGCCGTCGAATTCCCTGGCCCATAGTGAACCCTCGCGAGTGCGGAGAACGCACTTGGTTTGAAGCGCAGCAACACGACGTGGCGGTTATTTTTGGTCGCGAAGACCGCGGCCTCACCAACGATGAGCTGCATAAGTGCAACTACCATGTTCACATTCCTTCAAATGAGGAATACAGCTCCTTGAATCTGGCCGCAGCAGTGCAAGTCATCGCGTATGAAATTCGTATGGCGTGCTTGGCAGAAGAAGAGGGCAAACTGCCCAAATTTGAAGATTGGGACATGCCGCCGGCTAAACGAGACGCTCAAGAGCGTTATTTTGAACACCTACAGGAAACCTTAGAAGAGCTCGGCTTCCTAGAACCTGGCAATCCGCGTCAAACCATGACGCGCTTGCGGAGGCTCTACAATCGTGTGCGTCTCGATCAGATGGAGCTGAGTATTTTACGGGGAGTGCTCACCGCCACCCAAAATTTCATTTTTCATACCCGCAAAAAATTGACCGAGGCTGAAGCAAATAAGCCATCTGCCGAATAAATTATGTTTGCGCCACCGCAAGGTGCTGTTCAAGCGCTGGGTGGTGCGATAAAGTTGCGAGACGATGGGCCAGTGCGCCTTTGCGGATAAACAGTTACGGAGTTAGCAGTATGAGCGTTTCATTTCAATTTTCTGTGTTAAGCAAGCCCCTGATGGCTATTGCCTTGATCGCAAGTTTTGCCAGTACCCAAGTTCTGGCGGCGGGTTCTGTTGCCGAAGGTAAGTCTAAGGCAGCGGCCTGTGGTGCTTGTCACGGTCAAGCTGGCATTAGTGCTAACCCCATGTGGCCAAACTTGGCGGGTCAGAAAGACGCTTATTTGTTGAAGCAGATGCGAGACTTTAAATCCGGCACACGTAAAGACCCCGTTATGTCTGGCATGGCCATGATCCTGAACGATAAAGACATGGAAAACCTGGCCGCTTATTATTCTAGCTTGTAGTTCATAAGCTTAAATGGATTTTTTAAGCAGCTTACCTACCTTAAGCCTGCTGCTATTGGCCATCATTGCGTCAATGGCAGTGTGGTTTGTGGGGCCGGGTTACAGTTCTATCAGCGTTAATCACTCTCCTACTATTCTCACCAGCACGGGTATCTTTGGCACCTTCTTGGGGGTGGCGCTTGGCCTGTTGAATTTTGACACCAGTGACATACAGGCGAGCGTTCCCGCCCTCATTGATGGTCTCAAAACGGCTTTTTGGACGTCCATTGCAGGTCTCGCCGGCGCTTTATTGGTTAAATTTCGCCATCTCACCGCGGTTGTCAAACAGAGCAAAGTTGTCGAGCAATATAAGGCGGCTACTGTTACCGATTTGGCGAACCTTTTAGGTTCTATTGACGACTCACTGAAAAACTCCGATAGCGGTGGCCTGAGAGCCGAAGTGCAGTTGCTGAGAGAGGCGCAGGCGGTTCAATCTAAATCTTTAGCTCAGTCGCTTGAACGTTATCAAAGCGAGATGACTGAGGCGAATACGAAGGCCCTAATTGCGGCTTTGGAATCGGTCATGAAAGATTTCAATTCGCAAATAAACACCCAATATGGCGACAACTTCAAAGAGCTGAACAAGGCTGTTGGCAAAATGCTGTTGTGGCAGGAAAATTATAAAGTTGAATTGGAAGCGCTGTTAAATACCCAGCGAACCAATGGTGACTTATTAGATAAGGCCAGCGGCGCTTACGAAAAAATGGTGCAGCACTCTGAAGTATTTAGTCGAGTATCAGATTCTCTGGGCACCATGCTGGACGCTCTGCAATCCCAATCTCAGGGTCTCGACGCGTATCTAACTCAGCTGGCTAACGTAGCGGAGAAAGCGTCTGAAGGGCTGCCAAAATTAGCGGGTAGAGTGGACACTTTAACCTCGCAGTTAGCAAAC
>Ga0209825_1000139_pt1 | contig 74663 bp, 59 predicted proteins | sample EN8Hudsemesocosm_FD_184631 | JGI IMG/M metagenome (GOLD analysis project Ga0209825, IMG submission 184631) | Methane-oxidizing microbial communities from mesocosms in the Hudson Canyon - EN8B Hudson Canyon (SPAdes) (version 2) | ecosystem: Environmental > Aquatic > Marine > Cold seeps | place... | reverse complement strand
GCTTTAGGCTTAAATACCAGCCTCGCACTCAGCGGGGTAGCTTAAGCTTTAAGCGGCTCTTTAGTTAAGAGATTAAAAAGCCCGAGTGCGGAAACGCACTCGGGCTTTTTTATTACGCGATGAGATGACACAAATAGTTGTGATTTAGCTCTATGCTAACGTATTCTGGGTCATATCCAGTAGACACTTACTGAACTAAATATGAAAGATAAAACGTTCGGCTGGACGATATATACAAATTAAAGCCATCGATAAAAAATTAGAAATTATTGAACTACCTACTGATACTCGCTGTCGAATAAGCATATCAAAAACAATGTTAGGAATTTTCTATGACAGCGACGATTCAAACACCTTCGCGCTTAAATCAATCAGCACTTTCGAAGGAATCGAAACCCAAGAAAGTTATATTTGTATGGTTGGCGGCTATTTTTATCGCAGCTGTCACGAACTACTCGTTTGCAACTGAAACAAAAGATTGGCTGCCCAGCAATGAAACAAATAAAACCATAGTTGACCATCAACTATGGCAAATGATTCTGGATAAGTATTTAATCAGTAATGATTCATCGGGCATAAACCTTTTTAACTACAAAAAGGTTTCATCTAACGATAAACAAACACTAGAAAAATATCTCAAAAACCTACAAGCGAAAGACCCTCGTTCATACAACAAAGCAGTACAAAAAGCTTATTGGATCAATTTATACAACGCACTCACCGTTCAACTGATTTTAAAAAACTATCCGGTAGAGAGTATTACCAAGCTCGGAAATAAACTATTTTCCTTTGGACCTTGGGATGATGAAACGGCAAAGGTAGCAGGTTCCGCGTTGAGCCTAAATGATATCGAACATAAAATACTACGGCCAATTTTTAAAGACCCAAGGATTCACTACGCTGTAAACTGTGCTAGTTATAGCTGCCCTAATTTATCAGGCATAGCTTATACCGCAACCAATACTGAACAGCTTTTAGACCGAGGTGCCCACGAATACATCAATCATCAAAGAGCGGTAAAAGTTAACGATAATGATTTACTGCTTTCAAGTATTTACGATTGGTACCTTATTGATTTCGGTGACAGCTCAGTATCACTGTTAAAGCACCTAAAACAATACGCTGAAGATAATTTGAAGCAAAAACTAATCACATTTGAAATAAAGGGTGGCGATATTGATCACCATTACGACTGGCAATTAAACGAAGTTAAATAACACTTTCACCCATTTTATATGCAAAACTTAGGCTAGCTCATGAACAAGAAAAAACTACTCATACTCGCGATCATTTTCGCCTTAATAGGATGTTTCATATATTTTGATTTATCCCACTTTTTAAATCTGGATTATTTCAAATCTCAACAAGATGCTTTTGCAAATTTCTACCAAGCAAACCCTTTTTATAGTGCTGGTATATTCATTGCGATTTATATCATTGTGACGGCCTTGTCTTTTCCTGGTGCCGCTATTCTAACCCTAGCTGGCGGAGCTATATTTGGTTTAGCCGAAGGACTAGTTTGGGTCTCTTTTGCCAGTACCATCGGCGCGACAATCGCATTTCTTGTCTCCCGAACACTATTACGCGACGTAGTTCAGAAAAAGTTCGCTGACTCGCTTAAATCAATTAACGAAGGTATTAAAAAAGAAGGTGCGTTTTACTTATTCGGTTTACGGTTAGTGCCTTTATTCCCATTTTTTGTTATCAATCTAGTCATGGGCTTAACGCCAATTAAAACTAGACAATTCTTTTTTGTCAGTCAATTAGGCATGCTGCCTGGCACCCTCGTTTATGTTTATGCGGGTACACAATTAGGTCAGATTGATTCTCTTACTGGCATTTTATCGCCGGGACTTCTTTTCGCTTTTATTCTGCTAGGAATTTTCCCACTGATCGCGAAGAAAATCATGACAAAACTTCAAGCGAAAAAAGTATATACAGGCTTCAACAAACCAAAGCAATTTGATACCAATATGGTGGTCATTGGTGCTGGTTCTGCCGGTTTAGTCACCGCATTAATCGCTTCAGCTACGAAAGCAAAAGTGTCATTAATCGAACGCCATAAAATGGGAGGTGATTGTTTAAATACAGGTTGTGTACCGAGCAAAGCATTAATTCGGTCTGCGAAGATGGCAAACTACTATCGTCGCGCGAATGAGTACGGTTTGTCTACAGGAGGAAAGCCCAATCAGGTTGAAGTCGACTTTAAAGCCGTAATGGAACGCATTCAAACAGTCATTCAAAAAATCGAGCCACACGATTCGATTGAACGTTTTACCGATTTAGGCGTTGATTGCATTACCGGCGATGCCGAGATCATTGATCCTTATCGCGTTAAGGTCAACAACAAGATCATCACAACACGAAACATTGTTATTTCAACTGGAGCACGGCCTTTTGTGCCCCCGATTAAAGGCATCAACGAAACGGGTTACTTAACTTCAGATACCCTTTGGGCGTTAAGGGATAAACCTAAAAGTATGTTGATATTAGGCGGCGGCCCTATTGGTTGTGAGATGGCTCAAAGTTTCCAACGATTAGGCATTAAGGTTACACAACTCGATATGCTAGACAGACTTCTACCTCGGGAAGATAAAGATGTCAGCATGAATGTCCAGGAGCGCTTCATACAAGAAGGCATAGACTTACGACTAAACCATACCGCAATAGAATTCATTAAAAATGGTGATCAAAGCATTCTTCTATGTAAGGATGAAAACGGTCAACAACAAGAAATTGAATTCGAAACGTTATTACTGGCAGTCGGTCGAAAAGCAAATGTTTCAGGCTTTGGCCTTGAGGCATTAGACATTGCACTAAATCAGAACGGCACCATAGAAGTAAATGATTTTCTACAAACTAAATTCCCAAATATTTATGCCTGTGGTGATGTGGCCGGTCCTTATCAATTTACGCATACTGCATCGCACCAAGCATGGTATACCGCAGTAAACGGTCTATTTGGTATGTTTAAGAAATTCAAAGTCGATTATCGCGTAATTCCTTGGGCTACGTTTACCGACCCAGAAGTAGCGAGAGTCGGCTTGAATGAACAAGAAGCGATCGAGCAAAGCATTCCTTATGAAGTGAGTCGCTATGACATTGATGACCTTGACAGAGCGATTGCAGATGGCGAAGCGCACGGTTTCATAAAGGTATTAACGGTTCCCGGTAAAGACAAAATTCTAGGCGCTACGATTGTTGGCCATCATGCAGGTGAGATTATTGTCGAATACGTAACGGCCATGAAACATGGGCTAGGCCTGAATAAGATATTAGGCACGATTCATATTTATCCAACACTTACCGAAACCAATAAATTTGTCGCCGGTAATTGGAAACGAAACAATGTCCCTGAAAAAATAATGGCATTACTCCCTCGTTTTCACCGTTGGACCCGTGGTGGCGATAAGCCCCAAAATACTGACAACCAGCAACTAGAAAGCACCTTATAAATTGAAAGTTTAAATATTCACCCCTGCTTGCCGACAGGGGTGTTTTTCCTCAGTATCGGCTTTAGCTGTATAGGTTAAACCAAATCACCCTGTCTCAAACACCTGTTTTAAAGACACTAATCGATTGGGCTTCAATGGGAAAAACTATCCTTATTGAACATCTTGTGAACGTTGGCTTTAAGGTATTAGCGTTACCTCTTAGATCAAAATAAAACCAAGAACAAACCCCGAAAGCGATACCTTTTAAAAGCCTAAATATGATTATCTTCAGCGGTTTGAATTCGCATAAAGCTGCCGCTGAAAATCAGCCTGATTTTTTCAGATTTTGACTTGTTGGCAATAACTGTAACGTCTTTAAAGCCGACACTTTAGTTGAGCTAAACAATCTCGTCCCCACACTCCTGCGTGGGAACGAGATCTTGATTTCTATTCAAACCGAAGCGTCTTAAAAGACAAAGTTGCCTCTCAGAATAAAATCAGAATATGTAAAAGCTGGCCATACAGAAGGGTTTATAAAACTCAGGCTTCAAGAAATTTTATTGATCTGCTTCTGTCTCACCAACAAATATGCTGCGAAACCAACTGCAATTCCTGGGAATGCTCCCACCAATAAGCATATCCAGCCATTCTTTATTTTCTGAGTTTTTGCCTCATACATCACCCAGAAAAACAAAATAAACCAACAAGCTGTCGCATCAACAGAAAAGCCAATAGCAAACGGATTTACAAAACCTGCTGAAAATGCAGTGATTGAGTTTTCTATTAAACTTCCATCCAGCTCAAATAAGGCTGGCATACAGATAAATAAAAAAACAGCGAAAAAAACTAGGCCGGAGATGATCACGCCAGCTTTAAATTGAGACTCATTCATTATGTTACCTTCTAATGTGAATAATATTCATATTAGAAGGTAACATACTTTCACATTCTGCGGCTAAAATTGTTAGCCGTGATCAAAAATAATAAAAATATAACATATGAGTAACCGGTTTAGGTTGATCGGAACCATTAATAATCTGATAAAAATCAAGCTACTATTGTTCCGACTTTAGGTGTCTGAAAATCGCAACTTAGCTGCCTCTTAACGACCTAGCGTAATTCAGGAAAATTCAACCAATCACAGATTTAAGTAAACGCTGGCTCTTGAGGGTGGGTTCAACTGGTCAGCGCAACACTTTGTTCGTATTGAGGACGATTCTAAATGGTAATTTGGAAGAGCTGTTTTAGTGCCAAAAGTATTTATTCAACTACATTAACTCATCTACAATCCAGCATTTTAAATCCCATGATATTTTTGCTGCGCAGGTTATGCTCAGGAATAACTAGATAGTAACTAAAGCCGTTTATTTTTTTATTGTGTTCGGTAAAGTTGTACTTTACTAACCAGTCTTGTTCGATTGCATTTTAAACAAGAAGAGAACTCACCAATGCAACACTTTGACCAGCTAATACTGCTTGAATAGTATGGTGCTCTTGAGCGAATTTTCGAGTCTTATACACTAGATTAGAGGTATCAATGTATTTTAGTCGCGCGTGCCAAGAAATTTCAATAAAATTTTTAATTCGCTTTGATCAATTCCAATCTATCTCCGACTATTTAACCAACTCGCATGTACCAGACTTTCTATAATTCAAAACAAAAATGTACAAAAATTACCCTTATAGATCAATTTGTATACTTGATAGATATATATACAGGCTGCTTATGCATCGAAAGATATTACTACGTTAATATTGATAAGGGCTGGGAATCCCATTTTCATTAAAAAAAATAACTAATTGAGAATAAATTATGAACAAGAAACATATAACATGGTCTTGCAGTAAACTCTTTCAAATTAGCGCAGCTGGAATAATTGTACTGTCATTATCATTACCAACGCTAGCTGCAAAAGGTGGAAATGGTGGCGGCGGAGGTGGCGGAGGTGGCGGCCCAAAATCTTCAACACCAAGCAATATCGCTGCTGTAGGCGATAGCATCACCATGGGATTTGCCGCCGACTGTACTGGAAATGTCTGGCTGTGGGACCTTGCGTGTCTGCTCGGCGGAGATCAGCCAGAACATTCATGGTTTGATGGTTGGTCTTCAGCTGTAGACAGCGTACATGATCGATATAAAAGTTTAGACCGAAAGATTTCTGCTAACAAGAATGCTGCTATGTCAGGTGCCGAAATGCGAGGTAATGGAGATTCAGGTAATGAGCCAAATTTTGCAGATCAAGCTGCCAACATCATTTCTCAGTCTCCTGTCCCGGATCATGTAGAGGTGCTGTTAGGAGGAAATGACATATGCAATCGAGACTGTGTAGACCCTACGAATTGCTCTGATCCGCTGTTTACTAATGCAGAATGGCGAGAAGCAGTTCAGGCAGGACTTGATACTTTAATGGCAGGTCTCCCATCAGGGTCGACAGTTCAACTAAATGGTATGCCTAGAGTCCAAGATCTTCGTGAGGCAGGGTTAGAGAAACAGTCTGGTAACGCCAATGTAAATTGTGGCTCAATTTGGTCAACTTATGATATTTGTCGAGTTGTTACTGATGGAGGTTCCTTAAATGGCGAGTCATCTGCAACGCGACTTGCAGCTGTCGCTCTAGCGCAGCAAAACTATAATGCAATTCTTGCAGAGGAAGCTGCTATTTATAACAGCAATGCTAACGGTAAGAACCTTAATGGAATTGAAGTGGTATCTGAATATGTTGATGAAAGTACGCCATCAGGTGGTACATTTCAGTTTGGCGGTGAAAACATTGATGGTGGTGATTGTTTCCACCCTAACGTGGCAACTCAGTCTAGGATTGCAGACTTTGCTTGGGCTGGAAATAACGACAAATAGTCTAGAAAAATAACTGTAATTGGGTTCCCAGCTCAATCCTAAGTTATTAGTTTATTTTTTACCCCTCTAGACTTAAGAATATAACGATCAGGACCAGGGTTATAAGTCATCGCTTGTCGTAAGCCAAACCCTTCAACAAAAATTTGAGAACTCGTTGCACTTACAGAAAACCCACCTAGTTTCAGTTCACCACTAGGCACTTTAAGCTCTTTATGCGTAACGCTATTCGCTTCTTGTACATAGATCTCATCATCACTTAGTATAATGATACGTAAGTTCTGATAATCACCAGCCGGAAGCTTAACTGCATCTAAAACTAAACTGCTTTATAGGCCTTGATAGTCCAGTAAATTTAACTGAAAGGTATCACTATCAATTAAATTTAATTCTTCACTCGTAAAAGTATCAACAACCATATCGTCACCAGACTGATTGAATATCAATTTATCAACAGATATCGATCAATCTGATCGAGGAGCCCAATATACTAGCGACGATTACCGTCATTTACTTCAAAAGCATCATGTCGAATGCAGCATGAGCGGCCAAGGAAATTGTTACGATAATGCAGCTGTGGGAAGTTTCTTTTCTCTGTTAAAGCGAGAAAGGATTCGGCGAAAAACTTATCGGACTCGATATGATGCTCGGTCTGATATTTTTGATTATATTAAACGCTTTTATAACCGAAAGAGAATTCATGGGTACTTAGGATATACTAGTCCCATAGAGTATGAAGAACGGTCAATAAGGCCTTAACCAAATGGTCCGTTTTATCGGGGTCGAATCAAAGTGGCAGTACAAGCCACTTAGTCCATTGATCAATCAATCCAGAATTTGGCACTTTTTAGGCATAGCTATCACCTAAGAAAAGATATCGCTTTTGTACTTTCACCATCAGCTTCCCACGAACTTAAAAAGTAACGCTTTGGCTGGTGGGTTTTAAGGAGTTCAAAAATGTAGCACTTCTTGCTCAAAGCTAGTGATATTTCGATGTGCAAAAATGGATCATTTTGCTAAAACCAGCATTATAGCGGTAAATTGAATCATTATGATTCAGCTAAATGAGCCTAACGCCCAGTAACCTAAAATGGCGCATTCGAGACAGGCGAATACCTGTACTGTTGCTTTATATAGTAGCGCCCAACTTTTCAAAAAGTCAGACCTAATTCTAACTTTCACCTTAACGCCTCTTTTTCTTAAAAACCTAAACACCTGCTACCGAAAACACTTAACCAAAGTCATTCAATCCTTTTTTATATTTCTATTGACCTTACACTAACTATAAGGTTTATGATTAACTTAATCACTAAATTGGTCACATATTAAAAGCACCACTTTAAAGGTCAGGTATTATGAATATTGGTACAGTTTCTAAGCTTACCGGCTTAAACACGAAAACCATTCGTTATTACGAACAGATCGAACTCATTGCACCTGCAATGCGTTCCGATAACGGCTACCGCCAATATTCCGAGAAAGGCCTTGAACAGTTAAGGTTTATTCAACGTGCACGTAAAACAGGGTTTAACATCGATGAGTGCCGCCAACTCTTGGAATTGTTCAATAACTCTGGACGGCAAAGTCATCAGGTAAAAGAACTTGTGCTTGAAAAAGCTGATTTAGTGGCCAAACAAGTTGAAGAGCTGAAACTTATGCATTCCTGCCTGATTGATCTAGCTTCGCAATGTCAATCAGACGAAGAGCCACATTGCGCTATTCTTGATCGTTTTTCAGATCATACAAAGAAACCTACCGACCAAACAGTTAGTCAAACAAATAGCAACAAGTCACATGGAGGCGCATCATGAGTGAAGAACTACACACAAGCAGCCCATGCTGCTCAAAAAACAAAGCAGAAAGCGAAATTCCACTAGCAAGCTTCCATTCAGATAAAGTAGAAAGCAGTCAAGCAACAAGCAGTTGCTGTGATACCTCAACTGAAAAGACAGATTGGTTTTTATGGGGCTGTTTAGCCATCACGGGTATTTTTTACGCGCTTGCCTTTGCAGACCTTAACCACAATGCTTGGTATGGTGTGATCAGTCATAGTGTACATGAACTTATAAATACGATGTGGTGGAGTGTTGCGTTAGCCATTTTCTTTGTGGGTATTCTTAGTAGAATCCCACAAGAATTCATTATGTCTATTTTAGGTAAAGGTGGCACGGTAAAAGGTTTATGGCGCGCCACCCTAGCAGGCGTACTGCTTGATTTATGTAGTCATGGCATCTTAATGGTAGGTATGGAGTTACGACGCAAAGGGGCAAGCCTAGGTCAAGTGATGGCCTTTTTAATTGCAAGCCCTTGGAATTCCATTTCACTCACACTCATCATGATTGCATTGATTGGCTGGGGTTGGACCTTATCGTTTATCGCTCTTTCAATGGTGATTGCCTTAATATCAGGTTGGATTTTTGACCGGTTTGAGAAAAATGGCACCCTTCCAGCGAACCCCGTTAAAAGTGAAATCCCTGAAGATTTTAAGTTCTGGAAAGAAACAAATGTACGTTTTTCAAACGTTGAGTGGAATCGGCATCTATTTTCAGGCTTAGCAAAAGAAGGATTCAACGGTTCAAAAATGGTGATTCGCTGGTTATTGTTTGGTGTGTTGCTTGCTTCAGCAATTCGTGGGTTTGTTTCTTTAGAAGACTTTCAAAGCTACTTTGGTCCAAGCCTAATGGGACTTGCTGCTACTCTACTGGCGGCAACGATTATTGAAGTTTGTTCTGAAGGATCGACCCCTATTGCTGCCGACTTAATGAACCGCGCCAATGCACCGGGCAATAGTTTTGCTTTTTTGATGACCGGTGTGGCAACTGATTACACAGAAGTCATGGTCATTAAGGATTCAATGAAGTCTTGGAAAATCGCTTTATTTTTACCCTTAATCACGGTCCCACAAGTCATCGTTGTTGCATTGATATTGAATGGACTTTAGTTATTCGCTAAAGCCTTCGAAATATCAGCCTTTACAAGCTCTAAAGCCTGGGTCGCATCAATTATTTTGAAACGATCTGGTTCTGCTTTAGCTCTACTCAGATAATTATTCCGCACATTATTGAAGAATTCAGAGGCCTCTTCTTCAAAGCGATCCAACTTTCCTCTGTTTTTTGCACGCTCCATACCAACTTCGATTGGCGCATCAAGTAAAAGCGTTAAATCAGGCCGTACATCTCCTTGAACAAAAGTTTCTAATAATGCGACTTTCTCACTTGGTACCCCTCGCCCACCTGACTGATAAGCATAAGTGGCATCAGTGAATCGATCAGAGATGACCCATGTACCCGCTTCCAATGCTGGTAAAATCTTTTGGTGTAAATGCTGGGCTCTAGCGGCAAACATTAACAATAACTCTGTTTCTGTCACGACTGGCTCATCACGATTTTTAATAAGCACTTCACGAATTTCTTCTGCTAAAGGCGTACCGCCCGGCTCACGCGTCACAATACATTGAATGCCTTGTGCCTCCAAAGTCGTTTTTATAAATTCTATATTGGTGGACTTACCCACCCCTTCGCCACCTTCGATGGTTATAAATAAACCGCGTATCACGACATACCTGCTTAATTAAGTTTCTATGTATTTCAAAAGAGTTTTGCTAGATAGCTATTTACTCATTAGTTTCGTCATTGCGTTGAGCGATAACCCGCCCGACGCTTTAACTGATATTTCCGTACCGCTTTATTATGCGCATGAATTGTTTCAGAGAACTGATGTGTACCATCTCCTTTAGCAACAAAATATAAACTCTCCCCTAATTTGGGGTTAACAGCAGCATGAATTGCATCTCGTCCAACCATCGCTATAGGCGTCGGTGGCAAGCCTTTCATTCGATAAGTATTGTATGCCGTTTTTTCTTTTAGATGCTTTCGAGTTAAATTTCCTTTATAACGCTCACCTAAGCCATAAATAACGGTTGGGTCTGTTTGCAGGCGCATATTCTTATTTAAACGACGAATAAACACGCCAGAAATTTCACTTCGTTCATGTGCCGCACCGGTTTCTTTTTCAATAATAGACGCCAAGATCAAAGCATCATAGGGTGTTTTTAGCGGCAAGCCCTTTTCTTTTTTTAGCCACTCCGCCTTCAAAATTGTTTGAAGTCGCTGATGAGCACGCTTAAGAATGTCGATGTCCGTGTCATTTTTTAGAAAAGTATATGTATCGGGGTAAAACTGACCTTCTAAGTGCTGAATTGAACCTCCAAGCTTAAGTGCATTTATAATTTCAGCATCTGTTTTATCTTTAAGGTGATGGACTAATTGAGGTGATCCCAATAGTACGCGTTTAACCTGCTTAAACGTTGAGCCTTCGATAAATTGAATGTTATAGCTAACTTGTTGGTTAGAGGTAATTAACTCAAATAAGGAGGGAATCGTGACATTATTTTTTAATAGAAACTCACCTGTTTTTATTTGGTTGGCGAGTTTTTTTTCTCGTGCATAGACCTTCGCCACAAGAGGCGATGGTAATACGTTCATCTGCGCTAATTTCGTCAGCACTTTATTCAGCGAGTCACCTTTATTGATTTCAATGACCATATTGGAGGATGGCACATTCAAAGGAGTCTTCAACTCACTTTGATAGTACAAAAAGCAAGCCATCATTGAAAAGAGTAAGGTAAGAATAATAAAAGATATAAAGCGAATTTTTGTCACGAAAAGAATTTGAACCCTAACTGTTTACTTAAAAATTGTTGAATAATTTTACATTGATTGTGTCGTTCAAACTTTTGATGCCCACCATCAGAGTCACGTATATTCAAAACAGGCCACAAACCAAATACGCTATTAATCATCGATACACCATCTGCTGCCTTTAAACGATCCTCATCGACCTTTCCCACTTTTATTTCGAAGCCCAAAGCTTTTGCATGTTCAACCAAATACTGCCGTAAAGTGCCTTGAACACCGCAGTTTTCTAAAGAGGGCGTTAGCACTTGGCGCCCTTCAAATACGAGAACATTACTCTTTATGCCTTCAATAAGATGATTGTTTTGGTCAAACATTAGCCCTTCTTGCTCTCCATTCAACTCTTGTGATGCCAGCACTTGATCAAGACGATTCAAATGTTTAACGCCAGCCAAAGCAGGATGGGATGGCAAACGATGCTGAATAATTTTAACCTGAATGCCTTTATTGCTATATTCGGATGGGTATTCAGGCAGATTAAATACCTGACATACAAATGTACAATCAGCCTTATCTGGCGGTAGATAACCGTAACCACCACACCCTCTAGTGACCATAATTTTCACTAAGGCATTATCAGTTAAGGTGTCATCAGCTAGTTGTGTAAGCACCTGATCTACAGCCCTCTTAAATTCCCGCCGTAATGTTTTAGGCGGACCTAACTTGAGACAGTGAACACCACGTTCAAACCGCTCCAAGTGAAATTTAAGTAATGGAATTTTACCCGCCACGACACGCATGGTTTCAAACAAGCCGTCACCATAAGCCAACCCACGATCGGCAATGGTTAATGCCGAAGTTTCGATACCATTAACTAATGTGATGTGGGATTTTCTATTCACTGACGGCCTACCATAGATTTGAATCTGGTGAATTCGTTTATTTGGTCATGACACCCAGTGTAACTGTATCTATCACATGATAGATACACCAAAATATTCTAACATACGGTTTGAAAATTACTTTGCAGAATATGCTTGAAATATTAATGTACCATTGGTGCCGCCAAAACCAAATGAATTCGATAATGTCGCCTTAATTTCCGCAGGCCTTGCTTTATGTGCTACAAAATCTAGGTCACACCCGTCTTCTGGATCATCCAAGTTAATTGTTGGTGGCGCTATTTGGTCATTAATCGCTTTGACGGAAAATATCGCTTCAATAGCGCCCGCCGCGCCCAATAAGTGCCCGGTCATTGATTTAGTAGAGCTCACTAATATTTTTTCTTTAGACGCTGCAAATAAATCTGTGATCGCTTTGCATTCAGCCACATCGCCTAAAGGTGTCGAAGTACCATGAGCATTAATATAGTCGATATTTTCAGGCTGCAAACCCGCATCATTCAGCGCATTTTCCATTGAAATACGTGCACCAGACCCATCTTCTATCGGCGAGGTAATATGATGAGCATCATCACTCATACCAAAACCTGTCAGTTCTGCATAAATAGTAGCGCCACGAGCCTCTGCATGTTCAAGCTCTTCTAAAACTAACGCCCCAGCACCATCAGATAATACAAAACCATCACGCGCCTTATCCCAAGGACGGCTCGCTTTTTTAGGGTTATCATTCTTTGTTGAAAGTGCTTTGGCATTCGAAAACCCGGCCATTGCACCTGGCGTTGTCGCCATTTCAGCACCACCGGCAATCATCACATCTGCATCACCATAAGCGATTGTGCGTGCAGCATAGCCAATATTATGGGTACCCGTTGTACACGCTGTTACCAAGGCAATATTTGGACCCTTAAAGCCATACTTAATCGCGACATTACCGGCAATCATATTAATGATGGAACTTGGAACAAAGAAAGGTGAAACTCGACGAGCGCCAGATTTCACATAGGTATCACGAACGGTCTCAATTGTTTCAATTCCACCAATACCAGAACCAAATGCAACGCCGACTCTCATTTTTTTGTCTGAGCTTAAGTCAGCAATCCCCGCATCTTGAATAGCTTGTATTGAAGCAACCATGCCATATTGCATGAATACATCCATACGTCGCGCATCTTTCTTCTCGATATAATCAGTAATCTCTATATTAGAAATCTGCCCGCCAATTTTGACACCAAAGCCTTCCGTATCAAAGCGTGTAATTTCACTAATGCCACTCTGGCCATTAATGACGCTTTCCCAAGACTCAGCAACCGTATTTCCGACAGGAGATAACATCCCCATCCCTGTCACAACAACGCGCCTTTTTGACATACATCTAACCTCAATTAAACTAAGCATTGCTTATCGCAAGCATTACAGACTACCAATCTTTATCGCCTTTGCAACACTTGCCTGCTGCTTGTATACATCGACTGCGCATACTTACTCTTAGAAAAGTCAGCCCTACTAGCGTCGCAAAAAAAAACCGCCCAAAGTTTAACAGAGGACGGTTTTAATATTTTCTATCTTTGGCTTACTGATTCGCAATAATAAAATCAATCGCTTCTTGAACAGTAGAAAGCTTTTCTGCATCTTCATCAGGAATTTCAGTTTCAAATTCTTCTTCAAGCGCCATAACTAGCTCAACGGTATCAAGAGAATCTGCACCTAAATCTTCAACAAATGATGAGGTATTTTGAACTTCAGTATCTTTAACACCAAGCTGCTCACAAACAATTTTCTTAACACGCTCTTCTACAGTACTCATATTTTACTCTCTTTGTTCACTTTATCTGCTGTAAAAATTTCCAGACACCGACATTAAACTATATCGATACTGTTCTAAATACTTATTTCGGGTAGTCTAGATGAATCCTAAGCGGTAAACAAGCTACAAAACACCACAATTAAGGCCAATCAAAAGCTGTATTTTGGCCAATTTTGCATTGGAAATGCTTTTACAGCTTAGCCCATAAACATTCCGCCATTAACATGAATCGTTTCACCCGTGATATAACTCGCTTTATTTGAAGCTAAAAAACCTATCAATGAGGCGACTTCTTCTGGCTGCCCTAATCGTTTCATTGGCACACCTTCTAACATTCTATATTTAACATCTTCAGCTAAATCATCCGTCATACTGGTTTCAATAAAACCTGGCGCGACAGCATTTACTGTAATACCACGACTACCAATTTCTTGAGCTAACGAGCGACTAAACCCTTCGATACCTGCTTTGGAGGCACAATAATTGGCTTGCCCAGGATTTCCCATTTGCGCAACAACAGAACTAATATTAATAATTCGCCCCCATCTTGCTTTAGTCATTCCTCGCAACACAGCCTTAGACACACGATACACGGAACTAAGGTTAGTATTAATTACATCACCCCAATCATCTTCTTTCATTCTAAGCATTAAAGTATCACGGGTAATACCGGCATTATTCACTAAAATCAAAGGCGCGCCATAAGCTTGCGTTACTTGTTTAACACCTTCTTCTACCGACACAGGGTCAGATACATCCATCACAATACCGTCACCATCCAAGCCCCACTTTGAAAAATAGTGAGAGATCGATGAGGCCCCAGCTTCTGTAGTTGCAGTACCGATAACAGTCAAAGACCCATCTGCTGCTAGTTCTTTTGCAATCGCCTGACCAATACCTCTACTTGCACCTGTAACGAGCGCAACTCTTTTTTCAATGGACATGCTTTAATCTCTTTAAGTTCATAAATTTTTATTTTTAAATACTATCTCAATTACATACAGAATTTCGTCTTTATTCTGCAAATTCTGCCAAAACTTGAGCCATACTGGCCGAATCACTCATATTCATAGTTTTAACCGTTTTATCTATTCGCTTATTTAAACCGGTTAATACTTTCCCAGGACCACATTCGATAAAAAGTTGCGCACCATTTTTCGCCAGCGCTGTAATGGAATGCGACCAAAGAACTGGACGATGAAGATGCGCCAGCAAATTTGACTTTAATTCTGATAAATCAGAAACCTCAGTTGCACATACATTTTGTACAATTGGAATCAACAATGGACTGAACGAAGTCCTTTCCATCTCTTTAGCTAATGACTCCCCTGCAGGTTTTAATAAGTCACAATGACAAGGCACGCTAACAGGTAATTTTGCAGCCCGCTTAGCACCCTTTTCTTTTGCGATTATCATGGCGCGTGCTAAAGCTTCAGATGCACCAGAAATAACAACCTGCCCCGGCGAATTATAATTTGCAGCAGCCACCACATCACCTTGAGCAGCTTCTTGACACGCTAACTCAACAGAGGCCTCATCTAATCCTAGAATAGCCGCCATACCGCCCTCTCCCATCGGTACTGCGTCCTGCATAAGACTACCACGAAGATGAACCAAACGAGCAGCATCCGTCAATGTCAACACACCACCTGCAACCAGCGCTGAATATTCTCCCAAACTATGACCGCAAACAAAATCTGGTTTAATATCCGTTTGCGACCCCCAAACACGCCACATAGCGATACTTGCTGTGAGTACAAGAGGCTGCGTAATCGCGGTCTGATTGATACGATCTTCAGGCCCGTGCAAGGCAATCTCTTTCAGATCAATCCCAATAGCGTTAGATGCCTCATCAAACACTTGCCGTGCAACTTCAAATTCTTCCAATAAACTCGCCATCATCCCAATGCTTTGAGACCCCTGACCAGGAAACATAAATACAGTTTTCATGAATAACTCCTCAACACTAAAGCCTGAATTAAACCCAGAATTCAATGATATTGATATCTAAACAAAGTAGCCTGCTTGTATATTTTTTGAGTTAGAACAACACGTCTTCAAGCTGACTATTTATTAATGCGGGAAGATTGGCCTGCGCTTCTTTAGCCGCTAGGTCTATTGCATGCTCAAATGATGCAGATGAAGCGCTACCATGGCTTTTGACCAGTACGCCTTGTAACCCCAGAAAAATCGCACCATTATGTGTTTCAGGATCTAACTGTTTTAAGCTTTTAGCTAACCAGGGCAATAATAAGCGCCCTATTAATTTTTTATACCAAGTTTCTGTAAAAAAGTCTTTAACGCCACTAAGAATAATTTGAACAGCGCCCTCAGCGCTCTTTAGTGCAACATTTCCGACAAAACCATCACAAACAATCACATCTGCAACAGAGCGAAAAATATCACCGCCTTCTACAAACCCGACATAATTAACCGCTTCACACTCCTCTATGAGGGTGGCAGCAAGACGAACTTGCTCATTGCCTTTTATACTTTCGCCACCCACATTTAGTAAGGCTACTTTTGGCTTATCTATTTTCTTAATAGTTTGTGCTAACAATTGTCCCATTAAAGCAAATTGCAATAAATGTTCAGATGAACTATCCACATTTGCGCCAAGATCTAACACAAAACAACCACCACCTTGAGATGGAAATAGCTTAGTAATCGCGGGCCGGTCTATACCTGGGTACATTCGTAAAATTGAACGCCCCAGCATCATTAAAGCTCCAGTATTACCCGCACTAACACATGCGTCCGCTCGACCGTCACGCACCAACTCTAAAGCAATCGCCATTGATGAGTCTCGTTTTTTTCTTAGGGCACGAGAAGGTCGTTCATCCATAGACACCACAGTATCTGCATGAACAATTGTAATTGAAGGCTTATCTAAAGGCTGGTCTGACGAAGAGCTTGATGATTTTCTTTGAGGAGGATTTGTAGAATTCAGCAACAACAAAGCCTCCAACTTATCCTGGTTACCCACCAAAATAATGTCGAAGGTTATATTTTTCTGAAGAAAAGCTAAAGCAGCAGGAACGACAATCTCAGGACCGTCGTCTCCACTCATTGCATCGATTGCAATGGTGATCGCTGCACTCATCTTTTTTAGTCTTCAGCTAGCTCTATTACTTTTTTACCACGGTAAAAACCGTCAGCAGTAATATGGTGACGTAAATGCTTCTCACCACTAGTTGGATCTACAGACAATGTTGCAGCAGTCAATGAATCGTGTGAACGACGCATACCACGTCTTGAACGGGTTTTTTTACTTTTTTGAACAGCCATATTGCTCTCCCAAGGGCATATAATTCAATTCAAAGCCATGTAAACACAGCTTCACTTACGTTTTATAAATTTTAATCTTTCACTTTTAATGCTGACAATACGTCAAAAGGGTTTTCTTTCTCTTCCCCTTTATCAAAATCATCACTCTCAGCTTCTGGAGCATGCTCATTACGACATTCGTCATGATAAGCAAACATTGGCAAGCTAAGTATTAATTCTTCTTCAATTACATCCGCGATCTCTAAATTGTCGAGATCCACGAGTAAAGGCTCATATGCACGCGGCAAATTTTGAGCTTGCTCATCCGTAAACACCATCCCCAAAGCAAACTGGGATTCAATTGGTTTCGCTACTGGATGTAAACAACGCTGACATAACAGTGTAACCGTTGCATTTACTTTACCATTCAAGACGCGATAATTTTGTGCATCTCGATCAAACTCTAATTTCGCTTCCACAGAGCCATGCGTATCAACAAGCAATTCAGCAAGTCTCGGCATCAATTTAATTGATAGACTTCCCTCTAGGATCTTGTTTTGATCCGCGTATTTAAGAGGGTCAATCGTCTTTGGCAGTGTGTGTTCAGACATAGGCGCGCAATTCTAGGGCCGTGACCCTGTATTGTCAAAGGAAATACACTAATTTTTCATATTCTTCTAAAGAGTTCCTAACAATCCGGCTATAATTCACAACATTATGCAAACAGCATCTCAAAAAGCAGCTATAAGCAAACCATTATGAACATTATTCTCGCCTCATCCAGCACCTACCGAAAACACTTACTTTACAAAATCATACCCAACTTTAAGTGCGTCTCGCCCAACATTGACGAAACACAGTATGCGAATGAAGCATTCACTGACTTAGCAAAAAGATTAGCAACCGAAAAGGCGAACGCCATCGCAACCAATCACCCTGACGCTCTAATTATCGGTTCAGACCAAGTTGCCTGCCTAGACTCAAAACAACTCCATAAGCCAAAAAACAGAACTAACACAATCGAACAACTTATGAGCTGCCAAGGCAAAAGCGCTTACTTTTATACCAGCCTCTGCTTATTAAACAGCAAAACAAATAAAATCCAAACCTCAGTCGAGCGCTATGAAACAAAGTTTAGAAATTTAAGCGAACAACAAATCACGCATTACGTTGATAGAGAACCCGCCTTTGACTGCGCCGGCGGCTTTAAAATAGAAGGCTTAGGCATCGCCTTATTTGAGAAAATAAGCGGTGATGACCCCAACACTCTCATTGGGCTACCGTTAATAAAGCTTATCAAAATGCTGGAAAACGAAGGCGTACCTGTTTTATAAGCACACCTTCACTCAAACTCTGCCAAACTAAAAGCTTTTACTCATTAACGCATTGAGAAACCACCAATATTTAAAACACTCGCCATGGCATTACCTGCCGCCACACCTAATGTTTTAGTAAAGCGCTCGAATGGGTCTGGCTGAGGCGTAAAATCAACAATTTCAGCAGCACCTACAATTTCACGTGCCACATAACCACTACTACCCAAACCATCAATAAAGCCTTTTTCTAGTGCCTGTTCACCATTCCAAATCAAGCCGCTGAAAGTATCCTCATCAATATGAAGACGATCACCACGCCCTTCTTTTACCTTAGCAATAAATTGCTCGTGCGTTTTATTCAGCACTCCATTCCAAAACGCCACTTCACTTTCTTTTTCCTTACTAAAAGGATCTAAAAAGGCCTTATTCTTACCTGATGTATAAAGCCGTCGCTCTACACCTAATTTTTCCATTGTTTCTACAAAACCAAAGCCAGAGGCAACGACACCAATCGACCCCACTAAACTCGCTTTGTCTGCATAAATTTGATCCGCTGCCGCTGCGATATAATAGGCACCTGAAGCACCTATATCACTTATCACCGCATATAACGGCTTATCAGGATGAAGCACACGAAGCCGTTTAATTTCATCATAAACATAACCCGACTGTACTGGACTACCGCCAGGGCTATTTATTCTCAAAATAACAGCCTTAGCACCTTCTGCCTCAAAAGCAGCTCTCAACCCAGTCACTAAAAAGTCTGCACTCGCCTCTTCACCCGCAGCAATCACGCCGCGCAAGTCAACCAATGCGGTATATGTTTCAGCATCACCTATTTTCTTATCACCCAGACTATCAGCCATAATAAATAGCAATGCGAACAAGTAACTAAAAGTTAATACCTTAAAAAAAACACCCCAGCGACGAGACCGGCGTTGCTCTACACCAAGCTGTAACATTGTTTTTTCAATTAACTTCCACTCTTTGGATGATTGATTATTTGAATCCAAGCTCTACTCCTAACAGACTAAATTAAATTAAGGCTAATATTTCTGAAATATGATCAACTATTCTAATCGGCTTATGTTTATTGAGTCTAGTAACATCGTGCACACCATAACTAACACCAACAGACCCCATCCCAAATCGTGCCGCCATTTCCAGATCATATTCAGTATCGCCAACTAAAAACATTTTTGTTGGTGATAACGAGAAATGCTCAGAAATTTGTGTAAGCATCATAGGGTCCGGCTTAGATCGTGTCTCATCTGCACAACGCTCTATATCAAAATAAGGTTTAAGCCCCGTTGCCTCCAGCGCTTTATCAAGACCATTTCTACTTTTACCTGTTGCAACAGCGAGCTTTATACCGGACATTTGTAATTGATCCAGCGTTTCCAACACCCCATCAAACAGCATTGTTTGATCAATTTCTTTGCTAAAAAAGAAATGTGAATAATGTTTTCTAAGTACAATTACCTGTTCATCTGTCAGCTCAGGATACAAAACAAGCAACGCTTCTCGCATCCCTAGACCAATAATATCCTTAATAACATCATAACTAAGCATAGGCAGCCCAACAGCGCGTGCAGCATACTTAATACTTGCAACTATATGCGATTCCGAGTCAACTAAAGTACCGTCCCAATCAAACACAACAACTTCATACTGCCCATTCATAACGACCGACACCTTTTATTCACGTTACTTTCAATAAAACTCATCTAATTAGTATTTTTCACCCAACGACATCATCTTTAAACTATCTTTAAAAACATCATCATAAGGCGCTTCAAAACTCACCATTTCATCACTTTTAGGGTGAGTAAAATGTATCGCTTTTGCATGCAACATCAAACGAGATTTTTCCATCCCGTAGAAATCCTCTTTATCCCGCGCTAAGTATTTAACATCACCAACAAGAGGGCACCCTGTAAATAAGGCATGCACTCTTATTTGATGAGTACGACCAGTAAGAGGTTTCGCCTCCATTAAAGAAAAATGCTCTGAGCTACCTAAGGTTCGAAAACGTGTCTGGCTCGGTTTACCATCTTGGTGCACCAATACAACCCGCTCCCCCGACTGCATTTCACTACGTTTAAGTGGCACATCTACATATTTACGATTCTTCGGCCAACTCCCATAAACAGCCAAGTGATAAATTTTATTTACCTGCCCCTCTCTAAATTGCTCATGAAGATTACGCAAAGCTGAACGCGACTTTGCGATAAGGATACATCCAGATGTATCTCGATCTAATCGATGAACAAGTTCTAAAAACTGAGTTTCGGGGTACCGCGTACGTAACGCTTCTATCAAACCCATATGAATACCGCTTCCACCATGAACTGCCAAGCCAGAAGGTTTATTAATGACTAACAAGTATTTATCTTCAAATATAACCGCGGTATCTAGATAGGAAGTTAAGGATTTACTTACTTTGCCCGCCTCACCTGCCTGCGCAAGCCCAAAAACAGGAGGGATCCGAACAATATCGCCTAAAACCAATTTACTTTCAGGCTTACATCGTTTTTTATTGATTCGCACCTCACCCTTACGAATAATTTTATATATCTTCGACTTAGGAATACCTTTTAGCTGAGTAATCAGAAAATTATCAACTCGTTGGGTTTCATTCTTTTCGGTCACTGTAACAAACTTTACTTGAGGAACATCACTGCTGTTTTCTGTCACTTTGTCGCTATGATCATTTGCCTCACTAGACTGTAGAAAATTCGCCCCACCAGCTTCTATGCCTACCCGAACATCACGCGTTTTAGAACCATCATTTTTTCTTTCAGGCCGGCCATTATTACCACGCTTTTTCACTGCTGATGAAGCAGCAGTAGTACGAGATTTGTTTTTTCTGTTCTTTTGCGTTTTTTTTACGTTCATATCTCGTTTCAATTTAGGATTAAAAAGGACTTATTCGCACTGATAATTTGCTGCGTTTCATATTAACTGCTATATTCCGGCATTATTGTGCCAAATGAGCGTACTGAATAGTACCAGAAATTACTTCTTTTTAGAGGAAGCTGAGCGGAAACAGACGCCGGCAGCACAATAATTAAGAAATATCGAAAGCATGGCAAGTTGCTTAGCAACAAAAAAATAGAATTAAAACAATATAGAAAAATATAGCAATCGGACTAACAACGTTGCCGCGTTATTACATTTTGAATACTGCGATTTAACATTTTGGGTACTTTAGAGCTGTTAACCAAAACACTCGATTTACAAGCCCCACAATGATGATCACAGAAAAATTATACTTCTTTCATTACTCACTTTATGACATGAAAGATAAATTAAATGCGTGGAAAGCCGCATTAAAAGAGAACAGAATTTAAGCCCGTATGTCTAATTTACCACGACTGCTTAATGTTAGATTAAGCACAAACCAGTAAATTTACATACCTTCGTAGCGTCGCTAGGCTGCACGTAAAAGTTTACGATGCAATAAGACCAAGTTATAGCTACGAAAAAGAGATAGAAAGCAACAATGCTATATGGTAAGTAACTACTTACTAATATAAATAGCTATTATCGAACTTTTTGGTAATTTCAAAAAACGATAACTATTTTGCACAGCCTTCGTCCACCCTTCTGTTTACTCTTTACTGTCGCTTTCCAGCACTAACTGGAAAACTTACATGAAAAGAATGCTTATAAACGCAACCCAAAGTGAAGAATTACGCGTTGCTTTGGTTGACGGACAAAAACTCTACGACCTAGACATCGAAGCAGGTTCGAGAGAGCAAAAAAAATCAAACATTTATAAAGGTAGAATCACACGAGTCGAACCTAGCCTTGAAGCTGCATTTGTAGATTTTGGTGCCGAACGACACGGTTTCTTGCCGTTAAAAGAAATTTCTAAAGAATATTTCAACCCGGCTGCAGGTAAAGGCCGCGTTAATATTCGAGAAGCAATACGTGAAGGCCAAGAAGTAATTGTTCAAGTTGACAAAGAAGAGCGCGGCAATAAAGGCGCAGCACTAACAACCTTCATTAGTCTAGCGGGCCGATATCTTGTATTAATGCCTAACAACTCTCGTGCTGGCGGTATTTCACGCCGAATCGAAGGCGATGAGCGCAGCCATTTAAAGGATGCTATGTCTGGCCTAGAAACCCCTAAGAATATGGGCGTCATTGTACGTACCGCGGGTGTTGGCCGCTCAACAGAAGATCTTCAATGGGATTTAGATTATTTACTTCAATTTTGGGATTCTATCACTAGCGCATCGAAAGACCGCCCTGCGCCGTTCCTTATATACCAAGAAAGCAATGTTATCATACGTGCTATCCGCGATTACCTGAGACAAGATATCGGTGAAGTACTTGTTGATGCGCCGTTAGTTTTTGAAGATGTTCTTAATTTTGTACGCTCAGTCATGCCAGCATACGAAAGTAAAATCAGACTTTATCAAGATGAAACACCGCTATTTAATCGCTATCAAATTGAATCTCAAATCGAAACAGCCTTTCAACGTGAAGTAACGTTACCGTCAGGCGGCTCAATCGTTATAGACCCTACTGAAGCTTTAGTTTCAATTGACATCAACTCCGCTAGAGCAACAAAAGGTAGTGATATCGAAGAAACAGCGCTTCAAACAAACCTTGAAGCGGCTGAAGAAATTGCACGCCAATTACGCTTACGTGATATGGGTGGATTAGTCGTGATCGACTTTATCGATATGGGCCCTAGCAAAAATCAACGCGACGTTGAAAATCGCATGAAGAAATCACTTGAGCTTGACCGCGCTCGCGTTCAAGTTGGAAAGATCTCTCGTTTCGGTTTACTTGAAATGTCACGCCAACGTTTACGCCCATCTTTGGGTGAAACACGCTCTGAAGTTTGCCCACGATGTAGCGGACAAGGCACTATTCGTGACATTGAATCACTTGCACTATCTATCATGCGCATTATGTATGAAGAAGCGACCAAGGATAAAACAAAAGAAGTACAGGCAATTCTTCCTGTTTCTGTTGCGACATTCCTATTAAATGAAAAGCGTAAACAAATTTCTGACATTGAAAAACAGCAATCTGTACGCGTCATCATTATTCCAAACGAAGCTATGGACACTCCTCACTACGAATTAAACCGTGTTCGCGACGATGAATCTGAGCAAGGTGATGAAAAAGCTAGCTATACACTCAAGCCAGAACGAAAAGAAAGTACACATAGAACCTCAGCACCAAAAAAAGAGTTTGTTCGCGAAGAAGCAGCTGTTAAATCAATAACACACGCAAAACCTGCCCCTTCAACTGAAAGCTCAACAGCTCAAAGCCAACAAACGACAAGCGTCAAAACTTCTAATACCACTGAAGAATCTGGCTTAATGAAAAGAATCACATCAAAGCTATCCGCTATGTTTAGCAATGATGAGAAAGCGGCTAGTGTCGCGAAAGAAGCGCCTGTTCGCCAGAACCAACGTTCGCCAAAAAGTAGCCATCAGAGCAATAAACAAGGCGCTCGAAACCAAGGAAGCAGAGGTCCTCGCCAAGGCCAAGGTGATCGAAAAACATCACAGCAAAACCGAAGCAGTAATTCTAATGATAACCAGCGTAGAAATGATTCAGGTAAACGTCAAACAAGCCAGAATCAAGATCGCAACACGAACCGAAACGAACGAAAGCCTTCAGAGCATTCAAGGGATCGTAAAGCGTCTGCTTCACAAGATTCAAACTCTGCCAATCAGCACCAAAGACGTAACCGTAATGGAGGCCATCAAGCTAAGAAGTTTGAAGACAAACACAAACCTGCAGCATTAGTTGAGAAGACTCAAACTAAGCCAGAGGCCGATATTGTTATTAGCCCCACCAGCTCGGAGCCTAAGAAAGTAGCTAATAAAACAACAGCGCCGGCTGCAAAAATGGAAACATCTACGACTTCACCCATAGTTGCACCACAAAGAGTAGCACCACAAAGAGTGGCACCACCAAGCTCTGATACTAAAACAGAGGTTAAAGTAGAAATAGTTGAAGATAAAAGCTCTGCAGCTGATGCAGAAGCTTCAAGTGACGCTCAAAAAACAAATACGCGCAGACCTAGAACCAGAAATCCACGCCGCAATCGTCAACAGCGAACAGGAAACACTACCAAGTCTGAAGCAACTAGCACTGACATAAGCACAACGACTACAGCAAACACACCAAAAGAAAAAATTGATGTGAAGCCAAGCGCAGATCAAACTGTCACTAAAACATCTGCTAAAAGTGATAACAAACCCACTGCTCCAGAAAAAGAAGCCGTTGCTACGACTGAAGCTAAAAAACCAGCTCAGGAGAAAAAAGATGAACCAGTCAAAGCCGAGCCAGCTAAGACTGAGCCAGTTAAACGCAACACTAGAAGGCGAAAGCCTGCAGACTCAAGGGCGCACAACGACCCAAGAGCTAGCAGCAAGTCAACAACTGAAAAGAAAGCGCCAAAAGCAAAAGAAGCAGCTGTAGCGCCTATCGAAAAAGTTGAAGCTGAAGCGAAAACTACAGTTAAACCTGAAGTTAAAGCTGAAGTTCCCAAAGAAGCGGCTACTACAACACCTGCATCTGAAGGCAATGAAAGTATTTAAAATCACTAAAAGTGATGTTCAAAAAGTACAAGCTTGTATAAGCTAATGCAAAATCGCCTTTTATAGTGTGCACTCCACACACTATAAAAGGCGTACTTACATATAAAGGAAACAATCCCCCTTTAAGTCTACCACCTCAAAACAAGCGACCCTCCTATGGCACTTTCAGAGCACGACATAGAACAACTTGAAGACTTACTCTTCTCTGAGGATCTTGAAGAAGAAGCACTTGACTATTTTGGCTTACATGGCCTTGTATCTGCTGCTATTTTTGGTCCAATCTCTATCAAAATTGATACCATACAGTCTATTGTATTTGGCGATCAGTCTACCCAGTTCAGCCAAGACCAGTTAAGTCATTTCAACCATTGTGTTGAACACATTAGCCAAGAGCTGTTAGAAGAGTTAAACCTGGGTGAAGAAATTTCATTACCCTTCTATGAAGAGGAAGTGCATTACGAAGCCTGTTTAGAAAGTTGGTGTATTGGCTTTATGGAAGGTTTTTTCTTTAATGAAAAATCTTGGTTTGGAAAGGGCGAAGATATTGCTGCTGAACTATTATTACCTATCATGGCACTATCAGGGTTATTTGATTCGAATGAATTTCAGGACATCCTCAAAAATGACAAGTTAATGTCACAGTTCGAAGAAATTATTCCCGAACAGCTCGTCGATATATTTTTGTTTTATCATTCAGACTAAGCTCAAACATCCAAGCCCCAGTCTCGCCATATAGGCTCTACAGAATCAGGTAGCGATGGTATATACCCCAGGTTAGCCCATGGATAATCTGGCGTATGAAAGTCACTACCTATAGAGCCTTTCAATTTGAAGCGATTACACAAATCACTCATTAAGCCAATTTCACCCTGCCTTTGTCCTGAAACCACAACTTCGATCCCTACCCCGCCTTCATCTTTAAAATCGGCAATCAATTCTCGCAACTTTGTTTGGCTCATTTTGTATTTTCTTGGGTGCGCAATTACCGCATCGCCTTTCGCAGTATGAATCCAAGAAAGTACCTCAGACAAGTCTGGCCATGAACTTTTCACATCTCCCGCTTTACCAGCTCCTAAATATTTTTTAAACGCTTCTTTATGACCAGACACCAACCCTTGAGCAATCATTGCTTCAGAAAAATGTGGGCGACCTGGAATACCTGATTGTGTTAATTTCTTAGCCGATTCAAGTAAGTCTGGCAAGCCCTTTTTTTTCAGTTTCTCTGCAATAATTTCAGCACGAAGAAGACGCGCTTGAGATTGTTTTTCTTGAACCTCTTGCATCACCCCATCGTTGAGTGAAAAATTTAAACCTAAAATATGAACCAGCGAATTCCCCCAGACACATGACAGCTCGATCCCTGAAACCATGTCAATATTCAAAGTTTGCGCCTGCTTCATTGCTTCAGCCTGCCCTTCAATCGTATCATGATCGGTTAAGGCCAAAAGTGTTACACCATTATCCACCGCCCGAGTCACAACATCGGCAGGACTTAATGCGCCATCAGACGCTAAACTATGACAATGGAGATCTATATTTGAGCGCTGCATCTTAAAATAGTCCTTTCTATTAAATTTTAATGCCTGTTCATTTAATCACAGGCCATAACAACATATACTTACCGCTAGGAGACTGTCGAATTTAAGACTGTTCTACTGAAAAGCAGCTATATCGACCATATTTTCCGACCTCTATTATTTATGTTTAATAGAGAGGTGTTGAATAGAACAACTATTCGCCACAATCGATCAGAAAATATAGTTCGATCTATCGATTTTTTGTAACGAACACTTAAACCCGACAACTTCCTAGAAACAATACCTAATAACGAAGCTTCAATTAATCTTTGGAAAAAATATGCCTCATAGCACGACCAAAAAACCTCAAACTGGCCACTTATTATTAGAGCTAGCTATTTGCGTCATTTTACCAACGGTAGTACTCAAATATTTAAGTGCAGAAGATAGCTTAGGGCCGGTTTATGCTTTAATTCTTGGTTTGTCATTCCCTTTAATCTTCGGCATACATCAATTTATTAAAGAGAAGCGTTTCGGATTTATTCCAGCTTTAGGATTTATCAGTATTTTGTTAACCAGTAGTATTGGCTTACTAGAGCTCGATCCAAAATACATTGCGATTAAAGAAGCAAGCATACCACTCATTATTGCAATCGGAACGATTTTCTCTTTAAAAACCCCCTACCCTTTAGTAAAAACCTTCATTTATAATGATAAAATATTACAAATCGATAAAGTGGATGCTGCACTCGCAGAATCTAACAATGAAACCTTATTCAACCAAGCACTCAAGGTAGCCACTTATATTCTGGCCAGTTCCTTTTTACTTTCTGCAGTTTTAAACTATGGCTTAGCAAAGTACATTGTTAAAAGCCCTTCTGGAACAGCGGCCTTTAATGATGAGCTAGGCACGATGAACTTACTCAGTTACCCTGTGATTACCATTCCATGTATTATTGTCATGGTTTACGCCATGATGTATCTTTTCAAGCAAATAAAGCAGTTAACCGGACTTGAGTTCGAAGATATAATTCACCAATGAGATCCGCTATGCTATACGCTATTATTTCACAAGATGTTGAAAACAGTTTGCCGAAAAGAAAACTGGCACGACCAGCTCATATCGCTCGACTAGAGACACTCAAAGATCAAGGTCGCCTAGTTTTAGCAGGACCACACCCAATTATTGATAGTGAAGACCCTGGCGAAGCAGGCTTTAGTGGTAGCTTAGTGGTTGCAGAATTCAATACTCTATCAGATGCTCAGCAATGGGCCGATGATGACCCGTATATTACTGAAGGCGTTTACCAAAACGTGACAGTAAAACCGTTTAAAAAAGTGCTACCCTAAGCTACTTTTTAAACTCACCCCCTAATGTTATGAATTTTTATCAGGTATAAAATGTTGAACAAGATTTTCCAGGTTATCGCTCTTTCTTTACTGTCATGCACTGTTTGGTCTCAAACTATGTATATAGATGACACACTATTAGTCCCCTTGCGAAGCGGTGAAGGCACAAGCTTTCGAATCGTTCACAAAGGCTTAAAAAGCGGCATAAAGCTAGAAATTCTAGAACAAAGCAAACAGTCTGGATATTCAAAAATACGAACACCTGGAGGAATCGAAGGCTTTTTACCAACACGCTACCTAACCAGTACACCTATCGCAAGAATACGCCTACTCACGGCCAACAAGAACATTTCCCTTTTACAAACAGAAAATACCAAGCTGAAGAAAGAGCTTGGCACTATAACCAAAGCTCATAAATCACTTGGCCAAAATTTTAAAAAAACATCAACAGAATTAGCTTCGAACAGTAAAGAACTTACAAATATTAAATCAATTTCATCCAACGCACTTAACCTAGACCGACGAAATAGAGAGCTTAGGGAAAGCAATGAACAACTTAGAAGCCAATTAGAATTATTACAAACAGAAAACATGCGCCTTAAAGACAAATCTGAATCAAATACAATGTTAATGGGCGGAGGACTAGTTACGCTAGGAATCATCATAGCCTTAGTAATCCCTTTAATTAGACCATCTAAGAAGAGTGATAGCTGGGCATAATATTTTTAATCACATTCGACATTCCTAAAATATGAATGTAAATCAAGGTAAAGTAATGTGATTAGCCACACAGATTCATTACCAAACCCTTACCATTCGCTTAAGATGCTTTGACTCTTTAGCTATTTAGATTTATATATAGGGTGAAGCATTTATCCATAGATGAGAGAGGTGTTGAATCGATGAACAGCATGGCTAACAATATGACATATCGTACTTATGATGAAAAACGTGATTTCATTCGAATGAAAGTCGATACAGAGATTACACTTTCTTTTGATAATAACGACAAACGAGTGAAAGGACTCTGTCGAGACTTAAGCGGTACAGGCATGCTGATTGAAGTGACAGAAGAAGTACCGGAAGGTAGCACCTGTAAAACAACACTTCCCTCAAGTAACGAAGCATTTCCTGCGCTAGACGCTAGCATCAAAATTATACGGTGCACAGAATTAGGTGAAGGGAAGTACCAGTTAGGAACAGAAATCCTAGCAATAGATAACTAACTAACTAGTGAAGCCGTAATTCATGATGCTTTATAGCAAGGTAAGGCTATCAACCATTACTTTGCTATAAAAGTCAGCTAACTATGGCATTGATAGCTTTTTGGGTGAAACAATCACTCCGTTGTTATCTGCATAAACATATTCGCCAGGTACAAAAGTAACCCCACCAAAAGTAACGGAAACATTTAAATCTCCGATTCCTCTTTTTTCTGTTTTACGCGGATTCGTATTCATTGCCTGAACACCCAACTTAGTTTGGCGAATAATATCAACATCACGAATACAGCCATAGATCACTAAACCCGCCCAGCCATTTTCAGCCGCTTTCTCTGCAAGCATATCACCCAGTAGCGCATTTCGCATTGACCCACCTCCGTCTACAACCATGACCTTTCCATGCCCAGGAAGACCTACCTGCTCTTTCACAACAGAGTTATCTTCAAAACACTTTACTGTGACAATTTCGCCACCAAAAGCATCGATACCACCGTAAGTATTAAGCATTGGCTCTAAAACCTGCACTAAATCCGGGTACTCATCACACAAGTCTGGCGTCATTATTTTCTTATCACTCAATTCTCTTCTCCTCTTTTGCCTTTACCTATTGAACAAATAAAAGGCATTAAAATAAACGACTATTCTTTATCTGCAAGAAAAAACCAAGTATCTAACAATGAATCAGGATTCAAAGAAATACTATCAATACCTTTTTCCATCAACCAAAGCGCTAAATCAGGATGATCTGAGGGCCCTTGCCCACATATGCCGACATACTTCCCTGCTTTTTGACAAGCATCGATAGCCAAGCCTAACAAAGCTTGTATGGCATCATTTCGCTCATCGAACAAATGCGCCACAATACCCGAATCTCGATCTAAACCAAGTGTTAACTGGGTCAAATCATTAGAACCTATAGAGAAGCCATCAAAGTGCTCAAGAAATTGATCGGCAAGCAAAGCATTTGCAGGTAATTCACACATCATAATGACACGCAAACCATTCTCACCACGCTTTAAACCCTGCTCTGCCAGTAGATCAACCACCTGTTTTGCTTCACCAACGGTTCGAACGAACGGAACCATAATTTCAACGTTAGTGAAGCCCATATCATTTCGAACTCGCTTGAACGCTTCACACTCTAAGTAAAAGCAATCCCTGAAAGTTTCTGAAATATAGCGAGAAGCCCCCCTAAACCCTAACATTGGATTTTCTTCAGCGGGCTCATATAAAGCACCACCAATTAAATTGGCATACTCATTAGATTTAAAATCAGATAAGCGCACAATTACTTTCTTTGGGTAAAAAGCCGCTGCTAGCGTTGAAATACCTTCAACTAACTTATCGATATAAAACTCGACGGGTGACGAGTAACCGCTAATTCGCTTCTCAACAGTTAGTTTTACTTCAGCAGGCAAGGTTTCAAAGTTCAACAATGCTTTAGGATGAATACCGATCATTCGATTGATAATAAATTCCAGACGAGCTAAACCAACACCTTCATTTGGTAGAGCCTGAAAGTCAAAAGCTCTATCAGGGTTCGCTACATTCATCATTAGCTTTAAGTCTAAGTTTGGCATTGACCCAACAGAGTTTTCTTTTAATTCAAAATCCAATAGACCTTCATAAATAAAGCCAGTATCACCTTCCGCACAAGAAACGGTTACATTTTTCCCAGTTTCTAAGTAGTCAGTTGCATCACCACAACCCACTACAGCGGGAATCCCCAGCTCTCTCGCAATAATAGCGGCATGGCATGTTCGCCCACCACGATCAGTAATAATCGCTGACGCCCGTTTCATTATGGGCTCCCAGTCAGGGTCCGTCATATCGGTCACTAACACATCGCCATCTACAACCTGATCCATATCTGTAATGCTATCAATGACTTTTACCGGCCCACTACCAATTTTTTGACCGATACTACGCCCTTCAATGAGCACCTTCCCGGTTTCCTTCATTAAATAACGCTCTAATATTGCAGCACTGGTTCGGCTTTTTACCGTCTCTGGACGCGCTTGAACAATATAAATTTTGCCATCGTCGCCATCTTTCGCCCATTCAATATCCATTGGACGCTGATAATGTTTTTCAATAATTAAAGCCTGACGCGTTAGCTCGTTAACATCGTCATCCGTGATAGAGAATTTAAAACGCAAATCAAGATCTACTTTAACCGTTTCAACCAGTTCATCGCTATCATCTTGCTGGCTATATATCATTTTTATCGCTTTGCTACCTAAGTTACGCCTTAAAATTGCAGGCCGCTTTGCTTCAAAGGTAGGCTTATGTACATAAAACTCATCAGGGTTTACCGCACCTTGAACAACCGTTTCACCTAATCCATATGAGGACGTAATAAACACCACATCACGAAAACCAGACTCCGTATCAAGCGTAAACATTACACCGCTACTTGCGCTTTCACTGCGCACCATTTTTTGAATACCTGCTGATAACGCAACTTCACTGTGTTCAAACTCATGATGCACTCGATAGGAAATAGCACGATCGTTATAGAGTGAAGCAAATACTTGTCGTACAGATTGAATAATTTGATCAAAGCCTTTCACATTCAGAAAAGTTTCTTGCTGCCCTGCAAATGAAGCTTCAGGTAAATCTTCTGCGGTTGCTGATGAACGCACGGCAACAGACATAGACTCATTTCCACCTTGAAGTTTCACATAAGCTTCTTTCAAGCTATCTTCAAAAGCTTTAGGAAAAGGTGCCTCCATCATCCAGCCACGAATTTTTGCTCCCGTTTCAGCCAACGCATTCACATCACTCACATCAAGACTATCAAGCGCAGAATTTATTTTTGAACTTAAATTATTACCAGTCAGAAAATCACGAAAAGCATTAGAAGTCGTCGCAAAACCATTAGGAACCCTGACATCAACAGATGAGAGGTTCGCAATCATTTCTCCGAGCGATGCATTTTTCCCGCCCACAGTCTCTACGTCATTCATTCCTAGCTGATCAAACCAGATAATATAATCTTGCAAGATTTATCTCCTAAGCAAATAAATTCAATTCATGACTGCCCAAAACACAGCCACTTAAAACAACATTGATATAGTGCGCATATTAACACTTTATGCTAGTTTTGTTGCACCTGATCCTACTTCAGCTACATTTTTTTATGGGTACATATTAACGATGACAACTAAAAGAACCGCTTTTTTTATATCCGATGGAACCGGCATTACTTCTGAGGCGCTTGGTGTAAGTTTACTTGCACGATTTGAAGACCATCATTTTGAAAAAGTAACATTACCCTATGTTGACAGTCTGGAAAAAGCAGTTGAAACCGCGGATACAATTAATGCGGCCTCAAAAATTGATGGGGCTAAGGCAATTATTTTTGATACGATTGTTGATGATGGAATTCGAAAAATAATCAAACAAACCAACGGCTTAATGATTGATATTTTTGCTGCTTTTTTAGGTCCGTTAGAAAAAGAGTTGGGAGTTCGTTCATCCTACAAGGTGGGCCGTACACGCATTACTGCAAATACTCGCTACGATGAACGAATAGAAGCAATTAACTATGCATTAGACAATGATGATGGTGCAAGAACCAAGCTCTACAACAAAGCAGATGTAATTTTGGTCGGCGTCTCTCGAAGCGGAAAAACCCCCACTTGCCTCTATTTGGCAATGCAATACGGTATTAAGGCGGCTAATTACCCCATCACTGAAGAAGACATCGACGACCAAAAACTACCCACAATACTTAGACCTTATCGTGAAAAAATATTCGGCCTAACGATTGAACCGGATCGCTTATCTTTAATTAGAAATGAGCGTAAAGCTAATTCACGCTATGCATCGTTGAAACAATGCAATTATGAAGTTGAAGAAACTGAATTAATGTACCGACACGAACGCATATCATCGATGAATACGACGCACTATTCTGTCGAAGAAATTGCCACACGTATTATGGTAAAAGCACAAATACAACGAAGATGTTAATACAAGTTAACTGACCCAGCTATACGAGGGGTATAACTGGGTCAGTTACTACATATTTGAACCGCGATTACAGTTCATGAACTGACAAACCCAAAGCTTCTAATTTTGCTTTATTAGAGGTCTGTGTAATCACCCCAATACTCGCCAACTCAGGCTGTAAGTATTGCTCACCCACTCGCTGAAGATCATCAATTGTGACACTTAAAATTTGCGCACGAAAGTGCTCACGCTGAGCTTTGGTTCGTCCTGACAGCAAACTATGATAATCACCTTTAGCTTCGCCAGCAGGCGACCGAGGCTTATCTATTTGCGAAACAACACCCAGAATCGCCTGTTCAAGCTCTTCCTCTTCATGTTGAGTCTCTTTCAACCATACAATTGAAGCATCAAAATCATCAAGCGTTTCAGTTAAACGCGGATCACGGTAGGAAAAGAACCTAAACGCTGCTGAAGCAGAATCTTGACCCGCTCCACCACCATAAGCACCACCCTGCTCTCGAATCGTCCGATGCAGATAGCCATTCCTTAAAAAGCCACCTAAAACAGTCAACGCAGGCGCATCATCATGCCCAATCGCTACAGTTGGATAAGCCTTCGAACTAAAGCTTACTTGCGTAGAGGTTAACCAAGCTTCTTTTACTGTTTCTCGAACCTCAGGAAGTGTGAATTTTTCAGTATTACCCATTTTAAAATCAGCATGGCACTCTGAGATATGCTGAGCAACTCCTTCAGCTACCTCTGCCTCTGCCACGACAAGATATTGTCGTGCACTTTGACAAACGCGGCGATGTATCTCCTGAAGCTGAGAAGCAAACTTTGTTAACGCAGCATCATCTGATAAAGCATCATCTAAAGCTTTAATCGATTTAATACCTTGAACACCACCCAACTGATACGATAGATATGCAGCAGGACTCATTTTACTTGATGCGATCCCCATGGCTAACCCGTGACCATTACTCGTCACGGACTGCTCTTTCCGCGCACGCATTTGAGCCACAAGCTCTTTTAGACGCCCAAGCTCATCAAATCGAGCGTAATTAACCGTGTCTTTCAATAACTCAGTTAACACTACATGATTACGTGCTAGTGCTTTACCCGAAAAAACAATAATACCGTGAATATTTTGTACATCGTCAACGGTTCCTTTAACGGAAGTATAAGCCCCTAAGCCACCTGTTAATGCTGATTGCTTGTTTTGAATTTCTAAATAACTGTGCTCGCCAATCCCTAACTCAGTCACGACACTCGTATAGATTGGCAGCAAATCTTTCAATTCATCATCTAAGCTAGGCATTTCAATGATAATTTGCTCATATACCAAGCCGTTAGTACCTTGGTGGTAACAAGTAACACGGTCATCTGAAGTAGAAACTTTCCCTTCCGGTGTCAGTAAGTGCAAGGGTACGTCGGAAATACCTACTTTAGGCAAGATAGACTCATCATCTTTCTTCATCTGACGCTGCTTTAATAACTCGGCTTGCTCAATAACCTTTTTCGTACCTTCTTCACTTAACGCTGCTTTTTTAGCCTCAAGCTCCTTTAGGGTAAGCGCTGTTCTTACATTTTCATATTGGGCATCTGGACGCAAAGCCAAGGTGACACGATGCGGATTATCAATCAGTAGTTTTTTAACCAATGATTTAAAATATTCAGGATCTTTCACTTTCTCACGTAAGCTTTCAAGCACAGGCTCTAAGTCAAGCAATGCCACAGGGTCGCCACCGTGAATCATCGGTGATAATGCAGCTAGGATAATTTGTAAGCCATAAGGAAAACCATCACCCGATATTTCACGCTGACTCAACTCTAACTGATGTAACACTGCGTCTAAGCGCTCTTTTTCTACACCATGCTCAGCAACTTTATGCAATATAGCCATTATTTCGGCCTCCATTGCTTCTTCATTACCAGGCTCGCTTCCCTCTAAACCACAAGCGAATGCCATTTCACGATTAGAATCTTCCAAGCCACATAAAGGCGAAGGTGAATGCCCTAATTTCGATTCTTCAAGTACTCGCTGCAAAGGTGCTGCGGAGTTTTCGAATAACACATTTGCCAGTAAATGAGCCTCAAGATTCTGTTCAAGATCGAAACCGTGTCCCAGCAGCCAAGCCATTACGATATGTGTTTTATGCTCGGTTGGCTCACCTTCTTCTACCGGATAGTTTTCCTGAATTCGTATTGGCGCACAATAGCGTTGTTCGTCAGGAATATTAATACCATGATCTTCTTTTTCAAACCGAGACAAAGCAAAGTCATGAAAGCTTGTTTGATGTTCTTGAGCAGGTATATCGCCAAAGGTAAGAAAGACAGCGTTACTTGGGTGGTAATGTTTAGCATAAAAATCTTTCAATGATTGATAGCTTAAATTAGTAATATGCTCAGGGTCACCGCCACTGTTGTAATGGTAAGTTGAGGTAGGGTAAAGGTGACGCGTTAATGTTTGCCAAAGCTGACTAACCGGAGAGCTCATCGCGCCTTTCATCTCATTATAAACAACCCCTTTATAAGTTAACGGGGAACTTGCGTCGTCAGGCGTTTCAAATTCAACTCGATGGCCTTCTTGCAAAAAATCCATTTCGTCCAAACGAGAAAAGAACACCGCATCTAAATAGACCTCTAATAAATTATTAAAATCTTTTTTATTTTTACTGGCAAAAGGGTATGCCGTCCAATCACTACTCGTAAACGCGTTCATAAACGTATTTAACGATCGACGAATCATCATAAAGAAGGGGTCACGAACTGGATATTTTTCGCTTCCACACAAAGCTGTATGTTCCAAGATATGCGCAACACCACAATTATCAAGCGGGACCGTTTTTAAACCAACTAAAAATACATTTTCACTGTTATTTGTCGCAAAATGAAGATGTTTAGCGCCCGTAGCGGTATGTTCGTATTCCTCAACCATGACATGTAACGCGTCAATTTTTTGAGTTCTTATTAACGTAAATGCACTATGAATATTCTTATTAGCCATAAAAGCTTCGTACCTTGTGAATCGCAGAAAAAAAATTATATCAATTGACTATAGACCGGACTAAGGACGATGGCCAAAATCATCCAACATTTGCATCTATATCATGCGTTAATTCCGAAAATTATCGCTATACACTAACAATTTACTACTTTATAAGGCAATATTCACGAACGTTAGTTATTATTTTTTCTAACAGATCACATACTGTCACAAGGAATGTATTGCACTAAGGTTTCTAGGCAGCGACTTACAAAATAAGCAAAACCTATATTTTGTGTGATCCGCCTTACATTTAAGCCCTTTAAGCAAGAATTTATTCGTATTTCAGACTAGACTCAAACTATTACGCTCTCAGCTTAATTCAATTCTCTAATTTCAACTCCCTAAGGAACTACATACATGGTCGATTTGAGGCCCCTCCTCTTTATCAACTTCTTATTTTTACTGCTTTTAATTACAGCTGGATTTACTTCTGTCGACCCATTTTCTAAAAGTATTCAGAATAATGTTCCTGAGCCTTTAGTGGCAGACAATGGAAATCAAAACCAGCGTCTTAACCAAGAAACAATAATTGAAAAACAAAAAACTCTTAACGACACATCCTCTTCACAAACACCTAAGAGTGCTTCGACGCAATTACTTTCACGGCACGAAGCAGATGAGGCTGCCTTTGAAAATGAAGCCATCTTCGCTGATGAGTACGACTCTCCATTCAAAGACTATAAAGATACCTTTCCACCGGTTAAACCTGGTCCAAAAGGTCAAGCCGAAGAAATCGTAAAAATAGAAGCCCCCGAAGTTATTGCTTACACTAACGTTCCTAAAAAATCGCCCGTCACAACAGGTAAACTCACCATAAAATCTAATGTTCACAACGACACAGTATTGGTGAATGGCAAACCTTACGGGCCCACAATGCTTGAACTAGACCTAACGCCAGGAAGCTACACCATAGAAGTTGCTAAAAGTGGTTACAATAGTTGGAGCACGCAAGTCGATGTTCGTCGTGGTATGAGTAAATCTTTAAACGCACGTTTAGAACATTACACAAAAGTTGAATATATTAATGGCAAGTGGTCTAACAACATATTAACCGGTGAAGGCCGATACAATGAAGATGGTAAACTTGAATATAATGGTTCCTTTGTAAACGGTGAGTTTCACGGTAGCGGTTCAGTACGATACGCCAATGGCATGAAATATCAAGGCGAATGGTTTGAAGGTCAAATGCAGGGGCAAGGCTCTCTCACTACAACAGATGGCGATACCTTTATCGGAGAAATGGACGAAAACAAATTCAACGGTGAAGGGACTCTAACTAAAGCAACAGGCGACATTTATAGTGGTTTCTGGATTGATGGTGTATTAAATGGCCAAGGGTCACTCACCACCAAAGGCGGCTTACTCTATGTAGGTGGATTTGCAGACAATTTATTTCATGGTAACGGTTCACTTACTTATCCTGATGGTGGCCATTATGAAGGATCTTTCTCTAACGGAATGTTCCACGGAAAAGGCTTTGAGACCTACGCAAATGGTAAGAAGTATGTTGGTCAATTTATTGATGGGCTATACCACGGTAAAGGTGAAATTCTAAACCCTAATGGCAGTAAAATTACCGGTACATTTAAAGATGGAGACCCTTTTGGAAAAGCAACACTTACCACAGCCGAAGGCGAAGTTTTTACAGCAAGATCGAGTGACCCGGGCGTTTGCTACCGACTGAAGAGTTATCGTGCGACAGAGTGCCCTCAGCTAGATGGCTGGTAAACAAAAGTGCCACAGCTAGATGATTGAAAAAATTAAATATATAAGCAACTTAACAGGATCATATTATATGATCAATAAATGCTAAAATAGTTGTTTATACTGATAAACAGACAGCGAAGAACATAGATTTCAAAGAGGTAAATGATGACGATTAAAAGTGCTTTATTGGTTGATGACTCAAAAGTAGCGAGATTTGCATTAAGCAAATTATTAGAGAAGATCAGCCTTAAAGTCGCCATGGTTGAATCAGCAGAAGATGCGTTGGATTTTTTAAAAAACAACGACAATCCTGATGTTATTTTTATGGATCATTTAATGCCGGGCATGAATGGTGTTGAAGCGACAAAACATATTAAAACCAACCCAGAGACAAGTGCGATCCCTGTTATTATGTGTACCTCAAAAAAGTCTGAAGACTTTAATGATGATGCACGCACCTATGGCATTTATGATGTACTCACAAAACCGGCTGACCCTAAAGTTGTTGCAAAAATCATAGAGCAGCTCGGTCATGATGTGATTAATAACGTTTTGCCTCAGCCAGCAATCTCAATTTCTTTATCTGCGGAAGAAGAAGCTGATTTAGGCAAAATGACGACGACTGAATTGCCTGATGAACTAAAAGACGCACCGACTCAAGCAACAGCCGTTGCCCCATTACCAGAAGAAATGATAGAACAGGTTGCTCGATCAGCTGTCAAAGCTAATGTAAACAATCGATTACATGAACTACTTTCAAGCTTGTTTGATGAACAGTATGACCACTTGAAACGAATTTTAAATGATTCAAAGCAAGATCAGCAAAATCACCTAAAAGCGATTATGGATGATTATGTTGAAGAAATTAATAAGAAAACGGAATCTATTAAAGAAGAAGTCGCAGCAGAAGTCAGCTTGTTTTTAGGTAATCAATTAAATGAATTCAAAATGGAGTTGTTAGACAACAAGTCAAACACTGCGCTTGATGCCAATTTGGTTGAAGAACTTAAAGACCATATTGCAGCTGTTCAGTCTGTTGACACTGACTCTTGGCAAAAACTCCAAGGGGAAGCGATTCAACAAGCACACGAAATGGCAAGAGAAACAGCTGAGGATATTGCCGCACAAGCCGTCGATAGTTATATTAGAAAGCACCAGCAGTCAGCCAACCGCTTCTATGGCATGGCGTTAGCCGCTAGCGTGAGTGTATTTACTATAGGTATCGCATTTTTATCAGGGATGTTTAGTTAATTCGATTACCTTTAGCCATTGAGTATAAACATATACCAAATGACTTAGTTAAGCTCAAAGCACCTAAATGCAGCTTGATCCGAGTAATATGAACCCCAACAGAGCTTAATATTATGCTCTGTGTTGGGATTCTCTTCGTTCATAGCCAAACTACAAAAATAGCTTTAAGCCCGTGTCATTTATACGCTGAACACTTAGAAATAAAAGTTCAAACCCGCATAAAAGGTTGTTGAAGTATCTTCAATTTCAAGATCATCACTATGAATACCAGCATTATCAATATGTATAGTTTCAATTTCTTGCCAGCTACGAAACTGCAAATCAAATCCGCTTATTACTTCAATACTGCTATTTATCTGGTAAGTCGCACCAAAACCTAGCTTGACATGAAATGCATTCAAACTATCTTCGTTATAATCACTAAATGCATCATCTTCAAGCTCCATCCAATCTAGTCCCGCACCAAGCAAACCAAAAAGACTCAAACGATCGCCACCAACAGGAATGGTTTTAATCACATCCATACCGATACCATAAATATTATCATCAAAAAAATCGTACCCATCGATCTCTTCACTTTTGAAATAGACTTGGTATCGAATATTCTCAGGTGAGCTTTTACCAAATTTTAATCGAAACCCATCCAAATCAAAATCCTTATCGCCACTGAATCCACCACCCGATATATCAAAATTTGACTCACCTTGATATATGTCTAAACCAAGGTAGGTTTTAGATAATGTCCCTTCTGTAACTGACTCGTTAGTATCAGCTGTCGCAACGGATGAAAATAAACCCAATACTAATAAGCCCGCAGTAATTTTTTTCATTCTTTCATCCCTTTTTACTGTCTATGAAATTCTGTGTTATTTTAGCACTTATCAGTCTCTAAACTTTAATAAAAGCCATTATATAAACTGAGTTTGAAGTCCGCATTTTAAACAACAAAATGGTAATTTATTTCAATAATATGATTTAATAGCTGATTATGTGTTTGAAGAGGCCTCACACTGTTATTTCTAGAGCCTATATCTCTTAAAAAACACTTATATTATTATTTAATACTCATACTGAGAAGCCATTAATGAGTCTACCTACCATCAGTGTTAGTACGGTTATTGATACCTATTACACTTTACTTGAACTTGGTATTGAACAGACTTTCCTTGAGAACAAGTCAGGTATATCGGTAACAGATCTTGAAAACCCTGATGGCCGCGTTTGTATTTCAAAACTAAAATTACTGTGGGACATTGCATACGCCTATACCGAAAATCCCGCGATAGGATTATACGTCGGAGAAAAAGTAGACCCTAGTCGATTTAGTGTTGTCACCCAAGCTTCTTTTCAATGTAAAACACTTTTACAGGGGCTACAAAAATACGTTCGTTTTTTTAGTATTGTTAATCAGGCGGCCTCTCTAACCCTTAAAGAAGAAGGCGAGCTAGCAACACTTGAATTCAGGTTTGAATCACCTGAATTCTACTCAATTCCAGAGATGGAAAGAATGGCGGCCTCCGCACTTGCGCGTAGTCAATATTTGCTGGGAAAAAGAATTACTCCGAAATATATGAGTTTCCAACATTCAGCACCAAGCTATATCAAAGACTATGAGTCGATATTTAGTGCTCCCATATTATTTGACCAGGAAACAACTACTATTGCTTTCCAACGAAAGTTCCTAGATACCAAGATCAACCTAAACAACCCTCATTTACTAAATGTATTAACAGACTATGCTGAAAATCTACTTAAAAAAATTGCAACTAAAGGTAATACCCAAGATCAGGTAAGAAAATTCATTAAACATAACTTAGAAGACAATGATGCCCTCGATGTTAAATTAGCAGCAAAAAAGCTTAATATGAGTCGTCATACGCTATATCGTAAATTAAAAAAAGAAGGGGTTTCTTTCCAGTCTCTGGCCGAAGAAGTAAGGCAGGCAGAAGCTAAACGCCATTTAGAAGAAAACAATGTATCAATTAGCGAAGTAGCTTATTTATTGGGTTTTTCTGAATTGAGTGCTTTTAGTCGTGCTTTTAAACGCTGGACAGGAGAATCTCCCGTCCAGTTTAGAATGAATTCTGTTTCAAAGTAATCTCTGGGACTAAGCCCAGATCACAGGTAAGCGAGCGCCATACCATTCGTCTAGATTTTGTTTATACGCACCTTCAATCACATCACGTTTCATTTTCATCGTCGGAGTCAAAAAGCCATTTTCAATCGACCAGCTTTCATTTACGACAGTGATAAATTTGATATTCTCATGAGGGTCTAAAGTTTTATTGACGTCTGAAATCAAAGTTTGAAAACTTTTCTCGATTTCATGACGCAATGAGGTGTCCTGATACTTTGTCATCGCAGTTTCAGATAAAACAACCAAGCCATGAGGTGCAGGATACTCCGCGCCCGACACACAAACCATTTCAATATCTTCATGGTTAATCAGCTTATTTTCAATTGGAGCCGGCGCAACATATTTGCCCTTACTCGTTTTAAAAATTTCTTTTGTTCGACCTGTAATTTTCAAGCGTTTTAAATGATCAATTTCACCTCGGTCTCCCGTTTTCAGGTAACCATCTTCAGTGAACTCTTCTTTCGTTTTCACTTCGTCTTTGAAGTAACCCATCATCATCGTAGGGGTCTTAATTTGAATTTCCCCTTGTTCACTAATACGGCAATCCACACCAGGCAATGGCTCCCCAACATAACCTAAACAACTACGCCCAGGCTGTGACATATGAGAATAACCAAAATTCTCCGACATGCCGTAACCTTCTAGCAACTCTAGACCTAGTTTACGATACCAATCAATGGTGTCTTGGCTCAGTGGTGCCGACCCACTTGCAGCATAACGTACATTTTCTAAACCAAGCGTTTTTAATATTTTCTTCTTTATGTAGCCAGAGAGTAATGGGATACGCATTAACCGGTCTAACTTTTTCTTAGGTAGTTTCGCAAAAATACCTGCTTGGAAAATTGTCCAAATACGCGGAACAGCTAAAAATAAAGTAGGATTTGCACGACCTAAATCGTCAACAAAAGTTTTAAGATTATCAGCAAAATAAAGCTTAAAACCAACTGACATGGATGCCATTTCTACTACAAAACGCTCCATTACGTGTGCTAAGGGAAGATATGAAAGCATTCGGTCTTCGTCGTTCACATTCAGTGACTCAATTGCACCTTGTGCAGCAAAGGCCATACTATAAAATGACAGCATCACACCTTTTGGTCGACCAGTACTACCAGAGGTATATACAATCGTGGCTGTTTCTTCAGGCTCCCGACTGGTATTTTCTGTCATTGGCGATACACCACTGAGCAAGACATCCCATTGAGGATAAGTTTTTTTCGCTTCTTGAGGACTTAGTTCAAACGAAATAGCAGGCAAACTTTCAGGAATGCCTCCTTTCATTTCATCCCAGTCATCCAGTTTACCGACAAACAATAATTTCGCTTCACTATGCTCTAAAATATAACCGACTGTATCTGCGTTTAAGGTTGGGTATAAAGGTACTGTGACATGCCCAGCCATCCAAATGGCCCAATCGGTAATAATCCAATGCGCACAGTTTTTAGATAACAACGCAATATTACTTTTAGCAGGTAAGCCTAGAGACTGTATATAGGCCGCCATTTTACGCGCTTCATTAACCGCCTGTGACCAAGTGTACTCTTTAACGGTACCATTCCCTAAAGGCTGCGTTAAATAAAGATCATTTGCTTTTTCTTGCTCCCATTTATATACATGGTCTAGCGCGAGCGGAATTGTCTTGGCGTCGGTCATATCCATTTACCCTTTTTATAAGTATCTATTAAATGTTGTTGTAATTAGTACAGCTGCTAATACTGAGCTGATTTTAACTGGCCGTAAATTGTACAGATATTAGTCAACACCACCTTGACCGCTGGTATTAACTTTTTGACGTTTGGTTGCATCATTACAAAAAAATTAACTAAAGCATGGTAAACATGAGTAATTTGAGTACTTGAATCAAGACTCTCAGCGATTGGGTTTACCTAAATGAAAGCCTTGCACATAGTCCACACCTCGGGCTTGTACTAAATCGAGCTCTAAAGCCGTTTCAATATTACAAGCTACCACCTTAACTTCATTTTGTTTAGCCGTTGCTACTATCGCATCAATTAAATTTCGGCGAGCAAGGTCTGTGGCCAACGTGCGAGTTAGCGTAGTATCAAGTTTAATCATATCCACAGGGATTTGAGATAAATTAAGGATCGAGTTTGTATTCATACCAAAATGATCCAATGCGATTTGAAACCCATATTTTTTGAGCTGCAATAAATGTTTTTTCCATTTGGATAACTTAAACAACTCCGTTTCACTCACTTCAATCATCAAACTTGAAGTAGGTAAGCCCGATTCGGCCCATTTCTCAACGAGAGACTCTCTAAACAGGTCATTTCCAATTGTTTCTATTGATAAGTTAAGAGAAAACCAAGCATTTATATCTGGCGATTTCTGTTTGCATTGTTCCACTAGCATTTGCAGCATATTTTGGTCTATTTCAAGCGTTAAACCGCAACGTACCGCGCCTGACATGAATAATGAAGGCGTAACTAAAGCGACCCCCTCTTCCAGCCTAGAAAAACACTCATTACCCACAACAGCCTCAACATTGCAGGCCTTAACAATCACTTGTTGCAACAATATAAACAAACCATCTTTAATACCTGAAGTTAAACGTTTATGCCAGTTGCCCTCGAGCGTTGGTTGAACCCCCCCTTTCCTGTACAAAACCCATTGATTACGCCCCTTTTGCTTAGCTTGCTGGCAAGCTGCATCGGCCTCGGCCAGCATTTCAATTAATGATCCTGAGTCTTTATCAAGTAATGTCGCACCAATAGAGCCTGTCACTTGATATTGTTTTCCCTCCCAATCAAGATTAGTTTGCTCAAATAGTTTTCGGTACTTATCCGCTAATTCTGGAATATCGCCTGTTTTTATCGCACTTAACAATACCGCAAATTCATCCCCTGCGAGCCTTGTTACCTGATCTGTCGCCCTTGCATTACTTTTTAGCTGTTCCGCTAAATTTACTAAAAGTTGATCACCTGCGGCATGCCCCAACTCATCATTAATCAGCTTAAATTTATCTAAATCAATAAACAGTAGTAAAGATGGTTCTTTGAGTCGTTTTAAATTATTTAACTCTCGCTCCATCACATCCTCAAAAGCACTTCGATTGAGTAAACCGGTTAAGTGGTCGTGGTTAAGTTGCCATTGCCAGTTTTTTTCAAGTCGTTGCTGCTCAGAAATATCTCTAAATACAACCACAGAGCCTTCTTTAGTTCCATCTCCGCCCAGCGGGGTTACGTTACACTCTACCGGAAATAGTGAACCATCAGCATGTGAAAACAGTGTACGCCATTCACGTAATTCATCTTCAAGCATATAGGCTTGTTGTAAGAAACATAGATCCTCTGTAGTAGGTTTACCGCCGGTATCAACTGGGTGTACGACGTCATGAGGCCTGCGCCCTAGTAACTCAAAAGCACTACGCCCAAGCAACTTAATGGTCGAAGGATTCACAAACTGAATATACCCATCAGGAGTCACGCCATACACCCCTTCAGGGACAGAGTGCAATAGACCAATCAAGCGAGTTCTTTCCTTATCCACCTGCAACTTTCGTTGTACCGACCGATATAGCGCTCTGATTCGTGCGAGAAACAAGTCCGTTGACTCGTTTTTGAACATGCATTCTCGAGCACCGGCTTTAAGACACTCATCTACAATTTTCTGATCATATTGCGCAGTAAGAATTGTTCGAACCAATTCTGATGTTTCATCCTTCTCGCCTAGTTTACGGCATAATTGAGCACCACTATCACCCGGCATATAATAATCGATGATCGCCAAATCATAATTTTTTGCGAGCGCCATTTCATATCCCTGCGCCGCATTATCAGCTAGATCAACTTGAAACCCATCTTGTTCCAATACTTTCCGATAACTTATTTGAACCGTTTTTGAGTCGTCAACAAAAAGTATGCGTGCATACCCTTTCGGTTTTTCTCTCTGTGTTAAATTATTTATAAAGTCAGTTAACTTTACCTGTAATTTTTTGAAGGGTAGAGTTTGAAGCAATAACGTCGGTGTATCCGTATGCTGTAAAGTGAATCGAACGAGAAAAGCTTCAAATAAAGTGCTTGAACAATCAACAACCAAACCTGCTGGTTCATGGTTAACCTCAAGCCACTGCTGAATATCAGGTACCGTTTCAAAAACAGTAATCGCCTGCTTAGGTGTCTGGAGTGTTTCAATCAGACTAAGGTAATCATCTTTATTATTTGTTAAAACTAATAGCACTGAGTTTTCCGAGTTTTCCGAGTTTTCCGAGTTTTCCGAGTTTTTGAATAAACACATAACATTTAAAGCACTGCTCTCAAAGCACCTTAAAACTACGATTCATTTTCATACCTTTCATTTAACTTAAGCTTAGCCCTTGAATCCAATGCTACAACTGAAAACTCATAAGAATATGTAAAAGAATCAAGCTAAGATCCATACTGTCACTTAGTGGTGAATCCCAACTTTAACCACAAGTATTTAAAAGCCCTTCGTACTCTCATGTTTGTATTCCCGACCTTAATCCCATACGATTCAGACCATACAAAACATCGTCAATAAGTAATTAATTGATTAAATGTCAACAAAAGGGCCACTAATTATGATCAATAGCCATATCACCATACTGGCCAGTTTCATCCCTGATTTTTTACGACAGACTAAACAAACAACATTATTACTCACTTGTTTTTTATCTCTTATTGCCTGCGCCCCCCAGCCTGATGATCAAGTACTTACCACCTCAGATGATCATGGATTTACATCCGCATCACAGCACACGATCAAAGAAAATAATGACGTACTGGAACAACTTCCTTTTAGAGACCAACAAGACTTTGACGATGCAAACCGTGGTTTGATTGCTAAATTACCTGAGTTGAGCATTTTAAATCGTGAGAAAGATACGATTTGGAATATGCCAGCGTATGATTTTATTAAAGGTGAAGCACCCGATACGGTAAACCCTAGTTTGTGGCGCCAAGCAAGCCTGAATAATATTCATGGCCTGTTTGAAGTGACCAAAGGAGTCTATCAAGTCAGGGGGTTCGATCTTGCTAACATGACGATCATCGAAGGGACGACAGGTTGGATTATCGTTGACCCACTCACTACAGCAGAAACCGCTACCGCCGCTTTAGCTTTTGTAAATCAAACTTTAGGCAAAAAACCTGTCTCGGCCATTATCTTTACCCATAGTCATATGGATCACTTTGGCGGGGCAATTGGCATATTAAATAACGCAGGAGCGCCAGCGAGTGAAATAAGCATTGTTGCACCCGGTGGTTTTATGCACGAAGCAACGAGTGAAAATGTGATGGCGGGGACCGCAATGAGCCGTCGTGCGATGTATATGTATGGAAAGCGCCTACCTAAATCTGTTCGCGGGCATATCGACTCTGGTTTAGGAAAAGAGCCAGCCTTTGGAAACTTTGGAATATTGGCCCCTACCATATCCATTAGTATTGACCACCAAGCTTTAATTTTAGACGGGGTTAATTTTGAGTTTCAAGTCGTTTCTGGCTCCGAAGCCCCTTCTGAATTCACTTTTTACTTACCTGAAAAGCAGGCATATTGTGGTGCGGAACTTGTCTCTAAAACCATGCATAACCTCTACACTTTACGTGGTGCAAAAGTACGCGACGCTTTGCAATGGAGTAAGTACATAAATGAAGCATTAACAAGCCAAAAAGAAGCCAATGTTTACTTTGGGAGCCATCACTGGCCGATATGGGGTCAGGAGGCGATTAGTGATTTTTTAGGAAAACAACGAGACACCTACAAATATATTCATGACCAGTCTGTGCGCATGCTGAATGCAGGTTTAACGCCTAATGAAATAGCCGAACAAATTCAAATGCCACCCGCCCTAGAAAATACGTTTTCAAGCAGAGGGTATTACGGTACAGCCAAGCATAATGCTAAAGCGGTTTATCAAGCTTATTTAGGGTGGTATGACGCTAACCCAGTTCATTTAAATCCGCTACCAGAAAGCGATTCAGCACAAAAATATATTGAGCTTATGGGTGGAGCAAACGCCGTACTTCAACACGCCGAGAAATCTTTTGCTAAAGGTGATTACCGATGGACAGCAGAATTATTGAACCATCTGGTATTTGCTCAAGAGAATAATACTGCAGCAAAAGATTTGCTCGCTCAAACCTATGACCAGCTTGGTTATCAATCTGAGTCGGCGCCTTGGCGAGATGTTTACCTGAGTGCCGCATACGAACTCCGTCATGAAGGCCCTGAAGAAGGAATTGATTTAGCCGCCATGAAACAAATATTACTCCGCTCCCCTATTGGGAATTTCCTGCAATCAATGGCCTCGCGTGTTATTGGTCCTGACGCCTTTGATAAGCACTTCTTGATCAATATAAACTTTACTGACCTAAACCAAAATTATGAACTCGAATTGAAAAATTCCGTTTTACATCATAAAAAAGCACCGATGAACCCAGATGCTGATGCAAGTTTAAATATTAGTCATGAATTATTCATCGATTTAATCATCGGTCGCGCAGGAATTTCAGAAATTTTAATGTCTGATGAACTTAGTATAGAAGGTAGTGAAATCGATCTGGTGAAATTCCTATCATTACTTGATAAACCAAAAGGTACATTCAACATTGTGACACCCTAGTTTTACATACGAACAGATAAAAACGCACATAAACATAAAAACATGTCGATTTAATTTACATATTTTTATGTCCTCCCATACTATAAATTTTAAAAAGTATTTAAAAAATCAACCTGTTATCAATAGCTGGCTTAAGATATGCTTCATTCCAAAGAGCATGATTCATTTCAATCAGATATAACTTAGTCTGGAGAAGTAGTATGAAGAAGCTTAGTATTTTATGTACATCTCTTTTCGTTTTATCAAGCCCCTCCTACGCATCAGTCGTACAAGTGACCGAACCATCACCTTTAATTTTATTAGGATTAGGCATCATTGCGCTGGGTATCTCGCGAAAAATACAGCATGAGAAAAAATCAGATTTAGAATAGATAATACGTTTTTGATAAAGAAGGCGCTAAGCCTTTATTACAAAGACTTCTTTATCAAAACAAACGCCTGTAGCCTAAGGTAAGCACGGTTTTATCATCACTTTCACCATCAAGGCTAAATCGGCTGCCAAATGAATAAATATCTCCATTTTTCATCACCTTTCCTAAACTTACAACAGTTCCAAAAGCAGTATCATTACGATTCCAGTAATGAGAAGCTGAAGGCCCGACCGTCACATAGCTTAGATATTCCATCATCGGTTGATACCCTATCAATGGCGCAAACGTAAAGCGATTGTCATCAGTTTCTTCACTAAATTTAGCAAACATAATGGCAGCATAAAGCCATGGTTTAGGTCGCCAAGAATTGAAAGTTCCTAAGGTCAAACTATTTGCACTTTCTCCCAATGCACTATCACTCGCGGTATCAAGAGTAATAGAGCCGCCTACCATCGACGAGAAAAAATCACTGTGATAAAAACGGTGGGCAAGACTAAAGCCCACATCACCTAAACCGCTTTCACTCCCGCCATTAACAATCTCAGCTGTAGCAACAGGCACTTCCATTTTGACAATCGTAGACTCATTAATATCACGGTCAAAGCGGAATACACCGCTATGCCTTAGCGTACCTACTTCTTTTTCTACATAAGTGTAATTAAACTCAATACGACCAATAATTTCAGTCGGGTCGATCCCTGTTTTATCAGCTGTGAGCTGTTTCTCATCAGACACGGCATCAAACGATATAACGATCAATAGCAGGAAAAAAAGAATCTTCATTTACATCTCTCTTAAAGGTTTACCGGCCCTATATTTAAGTCTATTACATACAAGTAAGCCAATCGGCAATAACTATAAGCACACGCAAAAAAATTGTACATTATTTGTACCGAAAATAGATTTTTTAGCTTTACTTGAGCGAATTACCAGACTATAAATTAGAAGATATAAGTTCAATATGCTCCCATAAAGGTGTGCAAAATGAGATGTCGTAGTTTTACGCTTTTAGCGCTTCTAATATTGATCATTACACCCCATACCTTTGCATCGCCTCCAAGCACATTGAGGTTTTGTTATGAAGACGAAAATGCTTTTCCTTGGGTGTTCACTCATAATGGAAAAATAGAAGGCTTAGATTTAAGGCTAATCAAACTTCTAGAAGCTGAAATCAAAACCCCTATTCAACTAATCTCCCTTCCTTGGAAGCGCTGTATGGCTTTCTTGAAAACAAATCAAGTCGATGGAGCCTTTGCTTCTAGTTTCAAGCAAGAACGATTATCGATGGGCGTATACCCAACTTTCAAGGAAGGTAGACTAAATGAAATGCAACGAATACATACCTCCAGTTATTCGCTTTACACCACCCAAAATTCTGATGTGGAGTGGGATGGCACTGAATTCAAAAATTTAAAAGGTCAAGTTTCGGTTCAGTTAGGTTTCTCTATTATTGATCAACTACACAAATTAGGTGTGGGTGTTCGTGAGGTAAAAGGTCCTGAGCGCGCACTGACGGATGTGCTGGCAAAAAAATCGGTGGCTGCCGCCGTTCAGACTGATCGTGCAGACTTTATCTTATCAAAATCATCTACCTTACAAGGAGAACTAATAAAGTACCCTATAGCCTTAGTTGAAAAACCCTATTATTTAATGCTGTCCTTCAAACTCACTAAAAATAATCCTAAATTTTCTCAATTCATCTGGAATTCTATCGAAAACATTCGAGATTCAGAAGCAATGAAAAATTCATCAACAGAGTTTTGGGAATTCTTGAGTCATAAGTAAATACTGATATGGATAGTGAAACTTCTGTACAAAACATGACCAATATTGTCACTTTCGAACCATTCTAAAAAATCTCCTTTGCCCTAATTTTCTTAAATATGAATTGTGAAATAAGGTTTTACAATTCATATAAGCGCATAATTTCATTCAGGTTAACCCATTAAACGAGAACCAATTATCGTTCAATATGTGACCAGACAAACATTATGGCCGATAACTTGCTCACACTTTTATCAAGTTTCAAAAAGAAACTTAGAGAGGAACTCTGGTCATTATCCAGACTCCACGACAACGGCAAACCCGTGGTAACACGGGGACGCAAAGCCAGTGCCCTTTTATCTGTCAGGGTCGAACGGCTACCGAATGGAGTTGAGACCTAATGAAGGCTCAACTTATTTGGTTCATTCATAAAAGTTGAGGTTCTATCATGCAATATAAATTAAACAAATTATCCTTATGTGCCATCGCACCAATCGCTTTAGCTGTGTCTAGTGCTAATGCAACGGGGCTTACTGTTGATAATCAGGTTTCCGCTGAAGAGATGGTAAACCAACTCCTAGGCACAAATATTGTCGTTTCAAATGTCTCATATAACGGGCTTTCTTCCTCTACAGGGATCTTCAGTGGAGGGGAAAGCATCATTGGGTTTGAAAGCGGGGTTGTATTATCAAGTGGCAACGCAGGTTACGTTACAGGCCCAAATCTTAGTGATGCAAAAACACAAGTCAACTACACAAATGGTGACGCAGATTTAAATAATTTAATTCCAGGGTATTCAACTCATGACAGCACAGTCTTAGAATTCGACTTTGTACCAAATAATGATGTCATTTCCTTTCAATATGTCTTTAGTTCAGAAGAATATAACGAATGGGTAAATAGCTCCTTCAATGATGTGTTTGGATTCTTTTTGGATGGCGTCAACATTGCAAAAATACCAGGCTCAGATGTCACCGTTTCCATTAACAACGTGAATAACGGGAACCCTTATGGTTACAACGTAAGTAATCCACAATATTTTGTTAATAATGATCTCACCGATGGTGGCGGCCACATTTTAACTGAAATGGACGGTATGACAGTCGTGCTATCAGTCCAGGCTAGCGTTTCCCCAGGTACATCTCATCATATAAAAATGGCGATTGCTGATGCGGGCGATTACATTTTAGACTCTAATGTTTTTATCAAAGCAGGAAGCTTTATCGATGCCATTGCGGACACAGATCTTGACGGTGTGGCCGACGGTGACGATAACTGCATGCACACAGCTAATGCAGGCCAGGAAGATTACGACAATGATGGCGTTGGTTACGCATGCGATCTAACTCCAGCCCCCCCTCAATTAGAGTTTGTTAAAATGACAGGCGGCGGCGCTGTGGCAGGTAACACTAAAAGCAACAATAATTTTGGGTTTAATGTTCAGGCATCCGCGACAGGTATCGTAGCGCACGTACAGTTTAATACCAAAAATAGAGGCAAGGCGAGCGTTGGTGAAAGCCCCTTACAAGTCAAAATTAACGGTAATATTGACTGGTTAGTGCCTGTAAGTGATTCTCAAGGCGGCATCGGCGTTGAATTTATTGCGCCTTGCATGGTAAGAACATTACTCAATGGTAGTGACCGTCATTCAAACACCTGCTCCGTACGCATGGTTGATTACAGCAACCCAGGAACAGGAAATGCTAAAAAAGGTATTCCTGCAGATGAATTTTACCTAGAAATAATCGAAGGCCCTAGTGCTGGATTTACTTCAGGTAAGGTTGCTATCACACGAGGTAATATTCAAGCACACAACGAGTAATCCTTACTATTGAAACAGGGCAAGCTCATTTGCCCTGTTTTTGATCGTTTTACTATTTACGAGTGACCAATAAAACTTTCAACCCATGCTTTTACATCTGCAAATCGATATTTTTCAAGGCCGGCATACCCTTGTAGCGAGCGCACTTTTAAACGAGTAAATATCGGTGTTGTTAAACCACAGAGAAATCGACTAATTAATACAGGCGTAGATAACGTTCCTAATTTTTCACGAATACCATGACTAAGACTTTCAAAATCCCATTGCGACAGTGGCGGTTGCTCTGGTGGCCGCGGTAGCTGAGCAACTTGTCCAGAACAGACAGAACAATGCCCACATTTTTTTGGTGCCTGATGGTCAGCAAAATAATGCGCTAAGGCCTGACTTAAACATATTTCGCTTTCAAAAAAGCTCATCAGATGGTGAATTCTTTTGATCTCACTTTGCTCTTTAGAGCTGAACCGTTCAAACAAATTTGCACTTAGTTTAGCGCTATCGAAGCTAGGTGTAAGCACTTGATATACTTCGGTCATTTGCTTTGTTTGAAGCTCTATCATGCCTTGTTCATCAAGGTAATTTAAAGCTCTAATTGCCCGACCTCGTTCGCATGGAAAACGCTGATTCAATTTTTCAAAATCAACACTCGCCCAAACTTTAGCCATTTGAGACGTATCAATAATAGCTTTAACGAAGTCTTGACGTTCTCCCTCAAACCGTGAAATTAGTGTTTGCTCTGACAACAAGAATTTGAATTTATACTCGGCATAGTAGCTATAAACAGGTTTAATAATTCCCAACAGCTCCAAATAAACCAATAATGTTTTCAAGCTAAGCTGACGAATATTCGACTGGCTTGATAAGCTATTTAACACTAGCTCCCACTGGCCATTCATGCCATTTTTTACAATATCATTTAAGACATAATCAATGGCCTGCAATTCAGGGGTGTCAGCATAGACGAAGTTTTCCAGTACGTTCAGGTTATCTCTATTCGCTAACACCAAACAATCAGCTGACTTTCCATCCCGCCCCGCTCTACCTATTTCTTGCGCATAGTTTTCAATTGATTTGGGTAAGTCATAATGCACAACAAAGCGGATATCGCTTTTATCAATCCCCATTCCAAATGCAATGGTGGCAACAATAACGCCCTTATCACTCGCCATAAAACGCTGCTGAATAGTCTGCCGTCGTTCACTATCCATACCGGCATGGTATGCCTGAGCGGGGATATTATATTTTCTCAATTCTTCAGCCAGCGTTTCAGCTGTTTTTTGTAAGGTTACATATACAATGCCCGCTTGGTTAACTCTGCTCTGAATCCACTGGCTCAATATTGTTATTTTTTGAGCACTCGTGACGCCTTGAACGGCTAAGTTCAAGTTAGGCCGATAAAAACCAGTCATCGTGATATCACTTTGGTCAATACCAAACTTACGCCCCATGTCTTCAATTACTTTGGCCGTAGCTGTAGCGGTGAGTAAAAGTGTTTGCTGAATATTAAAGTCACGCCGATATTGTGGCAATTTGAGATAGTCCGGACGGAAGTTATGCCCCCACTCAGAAATACAATGCGCTTCATCCACAACAAGCAAAGAGATAGAGACCTGCCCTAAAAACTGTCGAAATCGTTCGTTATTTAGACGTTCAACCGAAACCATTAAAATTTTAATTCGCCCTTCACGTACGCCACTCATCACCTCGCTTGCTTCGTCTCGGGTTTGAGTAGAGTCAATACTCGCCGCAGGAATACCTTTTTTATTTAGGAAATCTAATTGATCTTGCATGAGCGCAAGTAACGGCGATACCACTAAGGTTAGTGCTGGCAATACGATGGCAGGCAACTGGTAACACAATGATTTACCTGAGCCTGTTGGAAAAATAGCCGCGGCACTTCTTCCTGACAAAATAGCTTTTACCACCTCACCCTGACCCAGACGAAAATCCGTAAAGCCAAAATGCTTTAACAATAATTCTTTAGACATATCATTCGCGCTTTCAAGTAATAAATGCTGTTTTAGATAATGAGTACTAGTCTCGCTAACAAACTCAAATTAACTTTAGCGTATATAGTGCCTGGACGGAAAGTCGATCGTAATGAGACTATTCCAAGTGTGCAAGATTGACGCTACAAGATATAGGCGTTTAGTTATTCTAAACAACTGTATCTTGTGGTGGCAAGATTGTGTGCTGGGTGTTGTTGCAGTAGATCTGACTTTTCGTTCAGTCACTATATATATGGCTTAAGTTTTCTTTCCCTTCGAATTGATTAACTTCGCGCCTTTGTGTGCAAGCTTGCCCCCTTCTTTAAGCGAAAAGTAAATCGTATCAAGAATCTCTTTATGACTTGTTGAAATAGGTTTCGTCACTTCTGCTACGACCGGAATTTTTTCCAGTATTTTAAAGGGCTCATCAGCAATTGAATGGTGAACTTTTTCAACCGCCTCAACCGTGTGGTCATAAGCTGTAACAAGTAAATCAATGGTGCCTGAAATAATTTCCTGATTTGATAAACCTTGAGGATTTAATGGCTGCTCTTCAATTGTATTTGTTCGCTCAGCGTACTTCAGTTCAATATCACTATCGTGCACATCGAACCATTGCTTAATTTGTTGATATACACGTTTAGAATGCGCTAGTGGTATGTGGGGAATACCATCAAAATGTGCTGATTTACAATCTTCGGGCGCTGAAATGGGGTTAGCACTGGTATGCCGAACGAGACTATCACCGAAAAATTTGTTAACTAAGCTATCTTTATTTTCAGATAATGATCCACTAATAAAATGATGTTGTGCCCCTACATAAAAGCTACCACAACGCACGCTTTGTTCATAAGGGTCATCCTGTTCAGGCGTTTGCTTTTCATCTGCATTTTTCAAGTTGAGTAGACCATGTTTTAAATCTTGTATGCCTTCACTTCGTACATCGATCCAATCGGCCCAATGGCTAATGTACTCCCGCGGCATCAATCGTACAATTGAGCTAGTTAAATGTCCGAATTTTTCAAGCGGCGAACCTTCATGCGGGGTACCGATATAATAACAATTACTGAGTTTTTCGATCCATTTGGCTTGGGTATCCTGAGCTATTTGTTGGGCACTACGCGCTAACAAACCTCCCATACTGAAGCCCATAAATACGATCTCATCAATTTCAATCGGGTAAGATGCTTTGAGCTGACAAAGCAAGCCATTCAGTTTCTCGCCATTTTCCTTAATAGACAAACCTGTATTGTAGCGAAGATAAAAAGGCGTAAAACCATAGCTTTCTTGTATTCTAAGACCATAGTTATCTTTATTAACACTCTCCTGAGAAACTTCTTCGGAGCCAATATCAGATTTAAAGTCCCAAACCGTTTCAAGGTTCGTGAGACCATGAACTAAAATAATAATTTTATTTGAAAGTGGCTTTTTCGCAAGCCCATTAATTTGCTGTGTTAAAGAACCATTCAGATCTAGAGCTTGATCCTGATGATAAAAAGCCATTTCAATTGCCAGAGGGTTATTTTCCTTGGCCAAATAATCACCCACCACGCCATTTAATATCGAACGGCTCAGGTTTGCCCAGTTTTGAATATCATCTTGCTTACTATCTTTTTCATCCATTTTTACTTACTCACTTAATATGTGGTAATCACTCAACTTAGAAATTTAAGCTTCACTTTAGTTAGAAATTTCAAACAGCGTAATCTCGCTACGCGTGCCTAGGCGTATCATTGGCCCCCAAGTTCCAGTTCCTTCAGAAACATATAATGATGATGAACCGTGAGAATACAAGCCACTTGTACGCTCAAACACGCGATTCACCAAAAAATTAAAGGGTACAATTTGTCCACCATGAGTATGTCCCGATAACATCAAATCGACACCATGTTCATCACAAGCCTCAAGACCGACAGGACGGTGATATAAAAGAATCGAAAAAACATCACGATTAACTTCTATATTACCAAGCTGTTTATCTACCTGTAAGGCATCTTCCTGATCATCAATGCCAATAATCTGTAAGCCATCAACATCCAAAGCGCTATTACGTAATACATGAACATCATGAGACTCTAAGCGTTGCAAGATGTCGTCCAGATCCTCATAGCGCTCATGGTTTCCCGTGCAGTAATAAATCGGTTTGTTATACAAACCTAGAGATTTAAGTTTTTCGGCTGATATGTTTGGTTGGTCAATAAAGTCGCCCGTAATACATAAAAAATCGACATCCATACTTTCTATTCGAGTCATTAATATTTCCAAAAATCTCACTGAACGCGAACCAATATGGACATCAGATATTTGTACAAACCGAATTGGTTTTAGCAGCTTGTCAGATTGAAGTTTGATATTAACCAGCTTGGGGCGCATCGCACTCACCGCACCAAACAACACAAAAGCAGAAGAAATGAAAATAGTACTCTGAGCAGCAATAATTTCTGACATATTCGTGATTAACACCAGTAATTCAAACAATACGAGCATCACCAACATTACAAAGAAATAACCCAGCAAGAAATCAGCCGTATTTCGCATAAAAAAAGCAATAGGCCCTACTTTATTCACTAATACTTTACGTGCAAATATTTGCGAAAAAAATACGGGGATAAATATAACGACTGTCAATAAGCTACTAAGCTCTAACCACTGAGATAAACGCAGTACGGGATAAGCAAATAAAGGAATGTGTAGCAATAACGCAACGAAAATGAATAAGTTAAACCCTTTTTTTTTCTTCACAAGCCCTCCTTCTTTCTTTGTATTTGAACTATCTCTAACTGTCAGATTATCAGCTTTTGAGGTAAGCTACCCGAATTGTTTCTTACACATTATTTTTGGCGCCTTTTACATGTTTGATATCGCTGTTTTTAAACACTTGTCTGATAAAAAAATTCTCGTTGTTGGCGACGTTATGTTAGACCGATATTGGCAGGGCGACTCGCAACGAATATCTCCAGAAGCTCCAGTACCTATCGTAAAAATTGTTGAACGAGAAGACAAAGTTGGCGGTGCTGCAAATGTTGCTAGAAATATCGCCCATTTAGATGGCCAAGTCACCCTCATGGGGATTGTCGGTAATGACGAGAACGCAATACTGCTAGAGGGCTTATTAGCCGAAGAGAATATCAACTCAGCCCTTATCAAACAAAGCAATCAACCCACCATTGCTAAATTACGCGTCATTAGCCGTCACCAACAAGTTGTCCGCCTCGACTTTGAACAAACGTTTGCGACTGAACATGCGCAATCCTTAATGCAATCCTTTAAGGCGTGTGTGGATGACTATGATTTCATCGTTTTTTCTGACTACAACAAAGGCTCACTACATTATGTAGCCGAGATGATTCAGGAAGCCCGAAAGTTAGGAAAAATGATTTTAGTCGACCCAAAATCAAAAGACCTGTCTATTTATCGTGGCGCCAATGTCATCACCCCCAACAAGAAAGAATTTTTGTCGGCGGGCGGTGAAGCTGATACAGAACAAAGCATTGCAGCGTCTTCGCGCCGAATTATGCAAGACTGTGAGATTGAATCAATTTTACTTACCCGCAGTGAACAAGGCATGTCGGCCATTACAGCAACCGACAAAATAGACATGCCCGCCCAAGAGTTAGAAGTAGCCGACGTGACTGGCGCGGGTGATACCGTTATCGCCACGCTTGTGGTCATGATGGCTGCCGGACTGCCTTTTGTTGAAGCTGCTCATGTTGCTAACCTTGCTGCCGCTGTTGTTGTCGCAAAACTTGGCGCTGCAACCGTTTCACCCAAAGAACTCTATCAAGTCACCAACACTGAAATGTTTGAGTCTAAAAATAGTCATTACCAAACACCGTTTGCAGACGTGCTGCGCCATATTGAATTCGCCCGCCATTCTGGTGAAAAAATTGTATTTACCAACGGCTGTTTCGACATTCTTCATGCTGGGCACGTTCATTATTTAGAACAAGCACGCGCGTTAGGTGATCGTTTAGTATTGGGCTTGAATAGCGATGAATCGGTTCGTCGTTTAAAAGGCGAAACTCGGCCGGTTAATTCGATTAAAGATCGTGCAACGGTGTTAACAGGTTTAGCATCAGTCGATTGGGTCATTCCTTTTGGCGAACAAAATGGCACCAAATATGATGATACGCCTTATCATATGATTGAAAAAATCATGCCCGACATCCTTGTTAAAGGTGGCGATTACACAATCGATACCATTATGGGGGCCGATATAGTTCAAGCGAATGGTGGCCAAGTCGCCGTGATTGACTTTGTAGAAGGCTGCTCCACTACGCGTATTATTGAAAAAATTAAAGATAACTCATCAAATGAGAACTAACCAAACGAGAAACTAGCACTGTGTCATTAAACTCTATTTGTATTCTTCGTCTTTCGGCCATTGGAGATGTCTGCAACGCTGTTGCAGCGGTTCAAGCGATACAACGAAAGCACCCTAATGTAAAAGTGACATGGGTCATTGGTAAAATTGAGCAAGTACTTTTAGACGGCCTACCTGGCGTTGAATTTATTGTGTTTGATAAGTCTCAGGGTAGCGAAGCTTTCAAACAACTAAAGCAAGCCATGGCCAACAGACAGTTTGATGCACTACTACACATGCAAGTTGCTTTGCGTGCAAACTGGGCTGCACGACTGATACCCGCAAAACGAAAAATAGGGTTTGACTGGCACCGCGCGAAAGAGCTTCATACCTTATTCACGAACGAACGCATCAAAAAACAAACTGAAGCACACGTACTAGAAGGTTTTTTTGCATTTGCTGAAAAGTTAGGCATCTCTGAATCTGAGAAACATGCCCTGCAATGGAACATCCCGGTTTCAGAAGCTAACCAAGCTTTTGCAAACGCTCATATTCCAGCTAAGTCCGAAACAGAAACAACTCGCACCCTTGTTATTTCACCTGCAGCAAGCAAAGAAGAACGTAACTGGCTGCCCGAGCGTTATGCAGCCATCGCTGACTATGCGCACCAAAAAGGATTCAACATTGTTTTATGTGGCGGCCCAAGCGATGTAGATAAAAACCTGGGTAAGGCTATTTTAAAGCATGCACAATGCCCGATTAAAAATCTAATCGCCCAAACCAACTTAAAGCAAATGCTAGCCTTACTGGCGAATGCAAATATCGTACTGGCACCCGATACCGGCCCTGCTCATATGGCAGTTTCTCAAAAGACTCCCGTACTGGGTTTATATGGCCATTCAAACCCTAAACGCACAGGTCCCTATCTTTACCAGAAATATGCTGCTGAGGTTTACCATCAAAATATTAAATCGCAAACCGGTAGAAACTCTCAAAACCTAGCTTGGGGAACCCGCGTGAAAGGCAAGAATATTATGGAACAAATCACCGTAGATGCCGTCATCACAAAGTTTGAACAGATCGTCAGTGATTTCAAGCTATAAAGCACCTATCTCAATCAATAGAGCACCGCTTTTATGGATTTTTTAGCCGGAGATATTAACCAACTAATCCAAGAAATAGACTGGTTAATTTGGAGCGCTGCCGCACTCAGTCTGTTAATTGGCTGCTGGGTTCAAACCGCTTTAGGCTTTGGCATGGCCGTTATCGCCGCCCCCATTATTGTATTATTTAAACCTGAATGGGTACCCGTCGTTTTAACAATGACCGCCTTGATTTTGAGCCTACTCAATACATGGGACCAACGAAAACACTTAGAAACCCAACACTTTTCGGCCTCGTTTCTTAGCCGAATCCCCGGTACATTTTTAGGTGCCTGGTTATTAATGCAATTAGATACCGTGTGGCTTCAATTTTCAGTGGCTGCCTGCGTTTTACTTGCTGTAGCCATCAGTTATTTAGGAAAACAATTCCCCTACACACCTAAGCGCCTAGCTTTTGCATCATTTATCAGCGGTATCACTGGCACCACCACTTCCATAGGCGGGCCACCCATGGCCTTAGTTATGCAACACGGTAAACCTCAAGCTATTCGCGCTAATTTATCACTCTACTTTAGTTATAGCTGTATCGTCAGCTTAATTGCTTACGGATACATGGGACTGTTAACAGGCTCGATTTTAATCGCCTGTATTAGTTTTATACCTATTTGCTTAATCGGATTTGTGGGAGGGATTAAAGCAAGAGCTTATGTAGATGGCGGCCGATTTCGCCCCCTTCTGTTAATACTATGCGGCATCTCTGGCAGCATCGCTTTATTAGGTGCCCTGAGTCAGTTATGAAGCAAGCGAGAGGTCAAACTTCAGGCCTTTATCTTTGTATTCCTGTAAATGAATACCATATTTCCCATCGGCAAAAACCTCCTTCACACGTAAGGGTTTTCCTTTATCATCTTTGAGGTCTTTACTTAGGTCTATAATTCGCTCAGCACATAGCTTTTTATGAATATTACGTACAACGATTACTTTCGGACGTAATTTATTGTTTGGCGGGCAAGATAAAATAATACCGGCTTCACCATTATTCAACTCCACTATATGTCCAGGTGGGTAAATACCAATTAAACGAATAAAGGCTCTCACTATGTCATCATCAAATTGATGACCTTTACAATCATAAAGTATACGCATAGCCTCTAATGTAGAGCGGCCATTGCTATAAACCCGGTCGCTGGTAATGGCATCAAAAGCATCTACCACACTCACTATTTTAGCAAAGTACGGAATTTTCTCGGCCGTCACACCTCTTGGATAACCTTTGCCATTTACAAATTCATGATGGCAGTATGCAACATCAACTGTCACCGGTGGTACGTCAGCTTTTGACATCAGTAATTTTCGGCCTTCAGTAGCGTGCGTTTTAATCAGCTCATATTCTTCCTTAGTCAATGAGCCTTCTTTATTCAGTACTTCAAGCGGTATTTTTATTTTGCCCACATCATGCAGCATCCCCGCCATACCAAGATCTTCCAGCTCTTTTTCTAATAAGTTGAGCTCTCGCCCCAAAGCAATTGATAAAATCGAAACCCGAAGCGAGTGTTCAGCGGTATAATCATCTCTATTTTTTATTTGGCTCAGCCACAGTAAAGCATTGGGGTTCTTTAAAACGCTTTTAACACAACTCCTAACGCCCACTTTTACTTCTTGAACATTAATATCATGCGAAAGGCGCAAAGCGGCGAGTACATTGTCGACAGTCTTTTTCGCATCATCGTAGTATTTAATCGCAGCCGGTAATGCAGATTCTGTTGATACCTTATAGATTCGACGGCTTTTTATTTGGGTACGTGGCTTCTGGTTATCTTGATATTTAACTTCAGTTTGCGTGACGTCGATATAAACATAATCACAGTACTCACAAAGTTGGTCAATTTCATCTTCATGATTGATTAAAAAACCTTGAAACAGAAACGGCGTATCACCCCAAGGGCGATCTAGCTCAACCACATACATACCAAGCTTTAATGAATGCGTGCCTACTTTTTCTCTAACGAGCTTTTTAGATACTTTGTAAGATTCATGATTGTATTCACCTCGCATATTAAAAACCTATTCCTTCACGCGACACCAAATAGACCATCCCCTAGAGGGTCAAACCTACAGTTTATTAGTAATTACTAATTAATATAGACCATGATCCACTCTTTAGGTCATTTCTTATCATCTAAGAAAATATCTCTAATGCAAAGCTTTGCTATCGGTGGGATACCGTTATGCGTGAACTGGAATCCCACAACCGTGAACTTAAGTCCTGTTATTCTTGAACTATGATAAAAAGATCAAATTTACTAACCGACTGAAGTGCCAAGTTGAGACTGATTGATTAATGAGATTAGTAACTTGTTCGTGCCATATGCGGTCATTAGCTGATTAGTTTTGTCACTCTTTAAAGTTAACTTATCGAACCAGTTTTACCTTAGAAATATAGACTGATTGACCTTTCGATAGCAGACATTATTTTATCTTGGGCAAGAGAACCCGTATTTCTGCCGCTCAGACATAAAAATTTGTCGTCTCAGATCCGTCCAAAGCGGAAATTGAAAATATGACTTAGTTATGCTGCTTACTTCACAAAGCGGGACTTTTAACCAGGGGAATTCAATATTGCACTCCCCCTTCCTCTACTTGTTTTTTAGTGTAATATCTCTTTTGATTTACTTGAAGCCAAACTTGCTGTTACTGTTTTTCCACTCTGATTTCTCTGGAATCATCTCAATGGTATCCCAATGCTCGACAATCTTGCCGTTAGCTAAACGGAACAGATCATAGAAAGCAACGTGCTCTTTAGAGAACTCTCCTTCACTAATGGCTAGAACGAAGTCACCTTCTCCAACAACAAGATGATTCTTTGAAAACACCATTGGCATACCTTGTTTAGCTAGTTCCCCCAAGGCTTGGCCCAGACCGTTTAGGCCATCAGCGACACCAGGGTTGTGCTGCAAGTAATCGTCGTCTTCGGGATCAATGAACTTACTAATCTTAGACATATCGCCATTAACCAGGATAGTATTCACGAAGTCGACAACAACGGCTTTGTTTGCTTCGGTCTTGTCTAGGTCGGTGATTTCAGTTGCACCATCAAACTGCGTTCGACCACTTAGGTTTAAAGGCGCGATGTCTTGTAGGTTGTCCCAATGCTCTACTATTTTCCCCTCTTCGAAGCGGAATACATCAAATCCAGCTTTAGGACCAAAGAAGTCATATTCCGTGTGGATTACGACATAGTCATCGTCTTGAAATGCTCGTTTAACAAGCGCTTTGGCACTACCTTCGGGTAGTTGTTTCATTACTTCGCCAAACCCTTCTAATCCGTCCGCAACAGCTAAGTTGTGTTGGATATATTTGTTTGGATTGATGAAGCCGACTGGCTCAGGATTTCCTGTCTCGATGCTCGTAATCAGCGCGACGGCTTTATCCTTGTTACTTAAGGCTTCTATATTGGTGTTTGTATCGAGTGCACCACATGCTGCAATACTCAATACACCAGCTGAAACCAAGGCTAGGTTTAGGTTTTTGATCGTTTGTTTTGTCATCGTATTGTCCTCCGTTAATGTGAGAACAATGATATCGAGAGAGGCCTTAGCTGAGCAGAGTGGATGTGCGCATAAAAATGGTAAATATCGAACCTTTTGTTTGGATAGCTCAGAGCTTAGGTGCGCTAATTTTTTTCTGAAAGACGCTAGGCGTCATTTCGCAACGCTTTTTAAAATACTTAACGAAGTTACTCGCATCTTCAAATCCTAGATCGTAAGACAATTGCTGGATAGATATCTGGCTGATGGCGAGGCGACGCTTTGCTTCGAGTATAGTATAGGCGTCAATGAGTTGTTTGGCGGTCTGATTGGTTGCGCGTTTACAGGCGGCATTGAGAGTTTTGTAGGTGGTATGAATTTGATCGGCATACCAAGCAGCATCACGTGTTTTGGTGAACTGCGCTTGTAACAACTCGAAGAAACGTTCAAATTTCCGGCTTTGTTCTTCCGATAACTTGTCATGGCGAAGTTCAGGTCTCAAACGATGCAGAATCAAAGACAAAGACGAAAATAGATACATCACAATCAAAGGATCTTTGTCTTCTAAAGCAGTTTCAAGCTGAATTTCAGTTATTAGTCGCTGGCAGCGTTGTTGCGTTTCATTATCCAAAGATACGATGGGGCTATGCTGTTTATTCAAGTGTGTCGGCGTATAGCTGGGTAAACGCATATTACTGTGCACTTGATCCAGAAATGCCTGCGTGAACAAGAGTACAAAGCCTTTCGGTTGATTGGAAAAATCGTAGGCGTGGACTTGATCAAGTTGTATAAAGATAAAGTCACCTGGCCCAAAGGCATATTCTTCAAAATCCACTTGGTGAGTACCGCCACCCTCTGATATATAGACCAAGTTAAAAAAGCCGAGACGGTGTGCTTTTTCAGGGTCGATTTGATGATGACCGCGCTGGTAGATGGATTCTAGCGAAATAATTTCAAATTCTGCTTGATTTGTTTTATCGCGATTAAAGCACACTTCAGGTATGTACATGGTGATACTCTTTATTCTCAATGCTCCCTTAGTCTAGACAATGCTCGTGCTCGAGTGAAGCCAATTATTTTAGAAACGCTCCCCTTCCAGCACCAGTATCAACGCTTCAATCTAAAGTTATAAGTAAAACGTTACTCTGACACTCATTAATTTCAGAGATCTCGCACACGAAATAAACTATATTCCTTACAGATAAAGAGTAAAATATCGAATATTATAGCTAGCTAGAAAAAATATCTGTTATCCAATTAATGCCATTGTATTAACCCAATATTAGGGAACATCTTATGGATAAATTAAATGATGACTATTATTACCGACATGGAAGGCTACAAGCTGTCATTGAGCAAAATGGTTTAATTATTAAATCTGAGCCCATTGGCGTAACAATCCGACAAAAAAGCGACTGGATACAAGGGTATTCAGAAATGACTTCGATGCTAAGCTGGCGAAGAAAGCCAGTTGAGCTTAAACAAGCAAGCTAATTTAGAAGCAAGTGTAGCGAGTATCGTCAGTTCATAACTAGTCTTTGCTCAAAAATTAGCTAAAGGTTACGTACGTCGTTTTATAACTGAGCACCTAGAGCGCCAAGCAAAGAGGAACAACCTCTACTTACTCGCGTTGCAGCAGATTTGGTATCTTTCATTTATGCCTAACCCTACCAAATAAGCTGATTAGAAAAAACTTAATTAGACATCCACATCAGATTTGTCATGATCCTCAAACTTTTCGGCGATATAAAACAAGGCTTATCCGACAAAAAAAGTTGCCAGCCGTAGCACCGTACTTTCAAAAAATATCATCATAAAGCTACCTTCTATCACACGTTTAAAGGCTTGTAATGGAGAGTTATTTAACTTCAAAACAAATTTTAACTATACAATTTAGTACTGAATTTGAACGTTATTTTTATCGGTGATTATATGTAGTTTTGTTTTATTTTGTTTTTGGGCCCGACTTATTAATTTTAAAATTGAATAGAAACTGACGCCTATAAAGATAAACTCCAATAGTCCAGCCCTTACTTAGTTTTGTTAAAATAGCAAAAATAAGCCTCTTCGGTGCCAATTGCAGACATCATGTGATTAAATTTGTGATGCCTTAAAAATCGAACTACCAGCCTGATAAAGCTTAATATATAACACCTCTTTAATACTAATAGCTGCCTTGATGTGAGCAGCAAAAGAATTGAACTTTCCCTGATTATTTAACTATGTTGCTTTCAATCGAGTTGAACCCCGATGGATCCCAATTTGTTAGGTTTTTTCCTCAGCACAGCACTCGTCTTGAAGAAAGTTAACTACCAACTGCAATTGTTCGAATTCTACAATACAGTACAGGGTTCTGCTTTCACGGCGTTGAGAAATCAGTCCCGCAGACACCAAGCTAGAGATATGGTGAGACAGTGTTGAGCCTGGAATATTGAGCTTCTCTTGTAAGCTTCCCACTGCAATTCCTTGATGCCCCGCCCGAATAACGCTCCTATATATATTTAATCTGGTTGGGTGGCCCAGTTCTTTCAGTGCCTTAGCAATAATTTCGATATTCATACGATTGCCTCATTAGAATCTATATTTCGATATTACTAGAAATAACTTGACCTTGCTAGTCGACTCCATTATATTTCGATTAATCTAGAAATATGGAGATAATAGTCATGCCACAGATTAATATTGCAATGGTGCAAGACACTTTAGGAATGTTCGCCTTTTTGGCTGTAGAACTTACATTCCTTTTTCTTTTGATTAGCTACGTGGTGGGGATACTTCAGGAATACATCCCTCCCTCAAAAATACAAAGTATATTGAGCGGTAAGAACGGTAAAGGGTATTTTTTGGCAGGCCTTTTAGGCGCCATCACCCCTTTCTGCTCTTGTTCAACAATCCCTTTCTTAAAAGGTTTGTTAAGAGCAAAGGCTGGTTTCGGAACAATGATGGTATTTCTATTTGCCAGTCCATTGTTAAACCCCATTATCATAGGTCTGTTTGCAGTAACGTTTGGTTTACAGGTTACGGTTTTCTACTTCACCATTGCGATGGGGGTATCAGTAATAGCAGGTTACACTTTAGAAAAAATAGGCTTTGAGAAATATGTAAAGTCTGAAGCGTATATCGAACCTGAATCAAAAGGATGTAGTTCAGCTTGTCGAGGTAAAACACAGGATAGCAAATGGAAGAGAATATGGGACACTACTTGGGTTGATTTTAAGAAAGTAATGCCTTATTTGATTGGTGGTATAGCGTTAGGCTCTTTGATTTACGGCTTTATGCCTACAGAGTTTGTGGCGAAAATTGCGAGTAAAGAAAATCCTCTTGCAATTCCTATTGCTGCGGTTATAGGAATCCCATTGTACATACGTGCGGAAGCAGTGATTCCATTAAGTGCTGCATTGGCCGCTAAAGGAATGGGACTTGGAGCAGTAATGGCTTTGATAATTGGTAGTGCAGGAGCAAGCTTAACAGAAGTGATTTTGCTTAAATCGATTTTCAAAAACACTATGATTGTAGCGTTTTTAACAGTCATCCTTTCAATGGCGATTAGTGCAGGATACTTATATTCGATATTCTTTTAGCCCAGACCCTAATTAGGTTCTCAAAGACGGCAAAAAGACCCCTACAATACCACTCGTTCCATGAGAAAGCGAAGTCATAATAATCAGGCGAAATTGACCCACGCTTTAAGATTTCAATCATGTGTTACATCGACCATTTGAACTCACAGCACATGCACGCCTCTTGGTGCCATTAGCCTACATCAGTCGATTAGGTTTTTGACGTATTAAAAGTCAAATTAGCGAACTAAATTTGCCTAAGAAATATCTTCTGGTTGGCTTCTAATAGCAGATATTATTTTATCGTGAGAAAAAGTGTCCCGCAAAGTTGACGCTCAGTGTTTTGGCATCAATAAAAAATATTCGGCCATTTTGGTCGCTATTTTTTCCGCTGAGTCATACGACAACGGACATTTTGAGGAGCTATAAATTTGCAAATTATTTAGTTATTAGAGTTGACTACGACATTACTTGACACAAATAGGACATTACTTGACACAAAAAAGGTTCGTATTTTGGTATATTTTCTTCAGTATTTAACTTGGATGGTATAAAAATTGAACCTTCACCCAACTCTTTCTTCACTCGCCTCATCAAAGGCAGGTATAAATAAAACATCCTATTTTGTTAAGATCTGTTGTTCATTCTTGTTATTTACCCAACTTATTGCCTGTGGTGGCGGTCAATCTAATGAAAGTGAGGTTCAAACTCAGCTCCAAACAGGTGTATTCATTGATAGCCCTGTAAGTAATATTGCTTATCGTACAGAAACCCTGAGTGGTTTTACTAATTCTGAGGGTGAGTATTTATATCATAATGGCGAGGAAATAACGTTTTCTATTGGTGGTATTAGCTTCCCGAAAGTAGTTGCTAAGGGCATTTTAACACCATTGGATATTGTCGGCACTGGTGACATTTCAAATGTTATGGTTAGTAATATTGCACGGTTATTACAGAGCCTTGATCGTGACCGGAACCCAGTGAATGGCATTCAAATAGATGACCTTGCTCATGAGAGTGCTATAACGATGAGCCCTTCACTTGATAGTGTTGAGTTTTTAAATGAAGAAGGAGTGATTAATTTATTAGCGAATAGCGGCGCCATTGAAACGACTTTAGTTGACCTTAAAGAGGCGCAAACTCATTTACAAAGTAGCCTGGATGATATCGATTCCACGCTTTCTCATGTCGAACAGAACAAGGTACCAATCGTCCAAGCGGGCAGCGATCAGGAGGTTGATGAGCAGAGTTTCGTCAATTTAATTGGTGTCGGGTCTGATTCAGATGGGACCATTGTAAGCTACGCATGGACACAGATTTCAGGTACGACCGTCAGCCTCAGTAACGTTACCAACCAATCAACTTCCTTTGTCGCTCCTGAAGTAAGCATCAGTGAGCAGCTTATTTTTAAACTGGCAGTGACGGACAATGATGGCAGCACAGCTTATGGTACCGTTAATATTAACGTCTACTCGACCAATACTGATACCGTTAATAGTAACGACAATTCGATCAATACAGCTCCCAGCATCGATAGCAGAACCTTTGTAACTGAAGAAGACAATTCATTTCAGGATCAGCTCAGCGCGAGCGATGCTGAAAATAACTATATTACCTATTTATTGATAGCTAATGTCAGTTATGGCTCCTTGTCACTGGCCATCAATGGCAGTTTCAGTTATACGCCATCAGCTGACTTTAATGGTGAGGATAGCTTCATCGTTCAGGCCAGCGATGGAGAACTAAGTTCTGCTCAGATGCAATTCACTATTACCGTGAATGCCGCTAATGATGCGCCAACTTTACAAGCAATAAGTACAATTACCCGATTAGATCAGCCGATCACTTTGAACCTAGTTGCTTCGGATATCGATGGTGATGCTCTTAGCTACCGTATCAAGAGCCCTGCGAGCAACGGCCAAGCAGTAATCAACAGTGACAACTCTGTCACCTACACCCCGAACTCTAGGGCCATCGGAGCCGATAGCTTTGAAGTTGAGGTATCCGACAGCCAGTTAACCGCTAACGCTAGCATCAGTCTCGATAACAACCTAGCGTTTGTTGGCAACGTATCAACTGACGTTGACTCAATGGATGACCTTGATGTGATGTTAACCGCAGACGGGACCCTCTTAACTACCAAGCCAGATTACAGTGGGCAGTTCAAATTCTATGATCTTCCTGATGGTGAATACTTTATCAAAGTAAGAAAACCAGGCTATCGGACCGCACTGGCCAGAGCGGTCATGCTGAGCTCAGACACTTTGAGCAATTCGACTATTACCGACGAATTCACCCTCGAAGCATTAGATAGTAATCACTTTAGTTTTCACTGGGAAGAAGATCAAAGCACTGCCGGTTACGGTTATGCAGCGAACATTAACGAGCATATAAGCATAGAGTTTCTTGATGAAAACATAACAGTGGTTGATCATGCATCAGCCAATCAACTGCATCATGATTTTAATATTATACTGAGTGATTCTCCATCAGCTTCATGGACACAAGAACACGCCTACCGCTTGCTGACCATAATAAAAACCATTCCGCAGCAACAACGTAACGCTTATGAAGAACAAGACCTTGCCGCAAGTAAATGGCAGCTCACCACTGATGCGTTGACCAATGATATTCATATAATCAATGATGGTACAAACAAAACAGTACTGATTTCCGAAGATGCCTTTGTTAATGCCGCCCCCAAGATGGCTAAAGTTGAGGAAAAAAAAGGGGTTTACTATTCTCAGCGCTTACATCATGCATTGGTCCGTTTTGTCACAAACCAAGGAACGGATCAATCAGCTTATGAAAAAATACTAACAGAGCGCTTTGGTGTAACCACCCTAATTCCTGATTACCCAAGCTTAACAAGCCCGACAGGTAATGAACCTGCCGGGCGATTCCAAGCATTCCATAGTGAAGAAATTATTCACCTCATCAATATGTTTGAAGAAATGCCGACAGGGATGCACAAATTATCTGAGTTACAATACCTGGTGCGCCGCCTTAATGGCACTCCACACCCCTTGTATGGAGAGGCCCCCGCAGTTGCGTGGCCTGAAAACGGCTACATCGAATTTATGGAAAGTGCATTTACTACCAGCTCTATCGGCCACATACACCGTTTAATTATTCATGAGAAATCACATTTTTTATGGGCTCACCAATTTGATCAACAACTACGTGACGACTGGATCAAGCTAGGCGGATGGTATCAGGACGCCAACGCAGACAGTGGTTGGTCAACCAGTAAGCAAACCGAGTTTGTATCGGCTTATGCACACCTGAAAAACCCAAATGAAGACATGGCCGAATCCATTTCGTTCTTTATTATTAATCCGGACTTACTAAAATCCCGCGCACTAGGCAAATATGAATTTGTCCGAGACCGTATTATGCAAGGCAACATCTACATTGCTCAAATTGACGAAGAGCTAACTTTTCAGGTGTATAACCTATTTCCTGATTACGTTTTCCCGGGAAAGATAAAACGCTTGGATATTGATGTCGCAGGCGCACCGACTGAAGATAAAATAGTTACCATAGAAGTGGAACTCCACACCTTAAATACAGCTCTCGAAGGCGCCACAAATGCTTACATGAGAGTATTCAGCGAACTAGGGACTTTTAGAGATCTATATCTCAATCCAGTTGAACCAATAAATGGTCTGAGTAGCATATTGCAGGGCTCGTTTACCCTGAGTAAGTTTGCTAAATCCGGCTTCTGGCACACCGAACAAATCGTGATTACCGATGCTGTTGGCAATCAGCGTATGGAAGGCGCTAATGATTTTGGCTGGAAGCTTTATATAGATAATCCTCTGGAAGATATAAACCCTCCTCACTATGTTGAAAATTCGGCATCGCTTAGCAAGTCTGTGACCACCATTGAAGGCCAGGAAGTTCAATTAATCCATGCTAGCTGGGGCGTGCTAGAAGAGAATCCAATGAGAGACAACAGCCCCTGTTATGCATCAATGAACGATGACATTCTGCAAACCTACAGAGTTGAGGAGTATGGCAGCTATGACGTCGTAAAAAACCTTTGCCAAATAGACTTTATCATGCCCCATTATATGGCATCGTCAACCTATTCAATGAACTACATTGAACAAATAGACCTAGCGTTAAACACCAGTGGAATTTACTTTACAGACCCAGGCCATGGATTGAGGGATACCGAAAGCATTATTGATGAAGAACCTCAACAAATAATCCTAGAGACTAATAACCCTGATATTGCCCCCCCCGAACTGGACCTCAATGACATACAGGTAAGCGCACTACCGACCAATCCCGGTGCACCTAATGGAGAAACTGAAGTCTCCATCAATTTTAAGGTACGTGATAATATTTCTGGTTATCGAATTGCTGGATTGCGCTTGCGTGACCCTCAAGGGATTGAACATTTCTTTTGGGTATATAACGAAGGTACTTGGAGTTTATTCCCAGAGGATGACCCAACAACCTGGCATACATATAGTCGCACTCTGATCTTGCCGGCCGGGTCAGCTCCTGGCATCTGGGGGCTGGCTGAAATGAGCATCTATGACAGGGCAAATAACTTTCAACTTTACGACTTTACGGAAGTTATCCATTTCGATGTAGAAGATTTATGATCCAGGAGTGAAGCCTACCCCTTTTCGCTCCTCTATTTAAAAAAATATTTTAGCTAATTTCAAAATAATTCTGACTCAAAAAATGTTCACTTTAACACTCAGAAGCGAAAGTTAAACTTTGCTAGTTTGGTGCTCCTCAAAAAAGTCGTAAAGCCACAAAACTCAATATGACTACATCCAATCCAAATCATAAATATCCAACCATTTTGAGCTTATTCCCATTGACCATTCATGGCGCAAGCAGCCTTTTCGTGCCAATTGGATACATCAAGTGATTGGTTGTATTACCGATTAAAAATCAACTTTACCTTCATTGATTGGTGAATATTGGATGACGGCTTTGTTGCAGATAGCAGGCATTGAAATACATAGGTCTATCACCTTTTCATTCGGGCCCCAGTTATTCATGAAGTTTTTGTGTTGTTTTAGTCGATTTTCAGGTCGGCTTTGATGGTTATTTGTGAGGCTTCTATGGTTCAAATATCGGACTCTTCAAGAGTGTCAAATGTAAGGCCTAATCCCCAATTCTTGAACTTTTTATTCCTTTAACTTTGAGTTAGGAGCCAAATTGGTTGGCCTAGCTTTCAACCGGGTATCCAGACTCAATCCAGTCAGGCATCCCCGAATGACTCACACAAATCAGATTATCCAAGCCAAGTATAGATAGGTGTGTAAGAGCCGTCTGTGCTCTTCTGCCAGAGTGACAATAAATATAAACAAGTTCAAACTCTTGCAACTCGTCTATATGTTGGTCTTCTGTTCCCAGCGGTATATTCCGACTACCTGGAACACGACCAGTTGCAAACTCTTCTTCAGTACGGTTGTCGATAATGAGTTCCTTAGATTTGCGCTGTTGCCACACCCGATAAAGTTGATCGATAGAAAATTCTTTAAGAATACATCGATCTGATGTGACGTTAATTCCACACTGAATATTGGCGGGCACCGCTTCATTAATTTTCTTCGGTAGTGCCAAATTGAGGTTATTCATTGTTTCAATGAATTGCTGCTGACTTATGTCTAATTTAAGTCTTGAATTGAACTGTTTCTCCTCGGTGATAGTTGACCAGGTTCTGCCATTGTAATCATGTCCAGGAAAAACCCGTGTGGCATCAGGCAGGCTGAAAAGTTGTCGGTGAACGCTATTATATAAAAGCTCGGCATTACCTTGTTGAAAGTCAGTACGGCCACAGCCGCGAATAAATAAGGCATCACCAGTAAAAACCATTCCATCAATATAACAACTTATGCAGCTAAAAGTGTGCCCTGGAGTTGCCAGCACCTTAATTATGTAACTGCCAAGAGGCAGCTCATCCCCATGGTTGACACTTATGTCTATCGACTTTATTTTTGCAGCTTCACTGTAAACAATTTGTGCGCCAGTACTTTGCCTTAGCTTGCCAGCTGAGGTGATATGATCAGCATGGACATGAGTTTCAATCACATACAAAAGTTCAATACCTAGCTCTTCAATATATTGCATATCACGATCAAATTGCTCGTTAACAGCATCAATAATTGCGCCCTCCCTAGTGACAGGGTCAACCAAAAGATAGGTATAGGTACAACTTTCCAGATCAAATAATTGCTTCACCAATAGTGATGAGGATGAAAATTGAATGTTCATTTTAAAGCCTCGCGTATAGTAACCTTGCTTAAAGTATAGTAAGGAATTAGCGTGCTGATATGTTCATCAGTGCCTCGAAATGGCACAACTAAGTCTCTTCGGTGCCAATAGCCTTCATCTTGACAATAAATTTCACGCCTTATATCTAGACTTCAATGTCATTAGTGATGATTGAAAGGATGGCGGCTATGATGCAGGTAAAGGACATTTGAAACTTGTCTAAAGCAAAGCTAGACCCCATAAATTTTAAAGTTTTTATCTAGTATTTCGTTGTCATTCAAAGTTATCATTAAAATTGTAATATTATGCGATAAGTCGCTAATTCGCCTTACCCTAGTCTGAAGAATTATGCTGCTGTAGTTATGGCTACCCGAATGTCTAAAGTCCCATAATAATTAGATATATCCAATAAATACAAGGAGATAACCATGTCACTTAGAATTAATGATCAAGCACCAAACTTTAAGGCTAATACCACCCAAGGTAGTATCGACTTCCATGAGTGGATTGGTGAAGGTTGGGCCGTTTTATTTTCACACCCCAAAGACTTTACTCCTGTTTGTACAACTGAACTAAGTTATATGGCCAGCATTCAACCAGAATTTGAAAAGCGAAATACCAAAATTATTGCATTAAGCATTGATCCACTCAGTGATCACGAAGAATGGCTTAAAGATGTTGAAGAAGTGGGAAGTGTTACTGTTAATTATCCCGTTATCGCCGATACGGACCTGAATGTAGCTAAGCTATACAATATGTTTCCAGCAGATGAATCTGGAGATGCCGGAGGTAGAACTGCCATGACAAATGCGACAGTACGATCTGTCTTTGTGGTTGGCCCCGATAAAAATATCAAATTAATGATCACTTACCCTATGACTACTGGGCGTAATTTTGATGAGATTCTCCGTGTCATAGACTCGATGCAATTAACTGCTCAACACAAAGTTGCGACTCCAGTCAATTGGCAGCAGGGTGAAGACGTAATTATTGTTCCAGCTGTATCCAATGAAGATGCTAAAAAAATATATCCAAATGGGTGGAAAACTATTAAACCATATCTTAGAAAAGTTAAGCAGCCAGGTTAAACCGAGGCGCTAACCAACAATAAAAACGACTAGATTGCTTCCAATCTAGCCGTTTTTATTACTAAACAAACAATTACCCACAGGGCCAAGTACGGCTGGATTTGCACAAGCATGCCGCAGAGTGCCAACAGCTGACATCAGGTAGTGAAGTTTCTCATGCCTTAAACGCCCTCAAATCCACTATCATATTTTGACACCTAAATATCTTCAATCAGCCGATAGCGGACATTGAGACTAGTTTCTTGAATGGAAAATTTTGGCATGTGCTGGCCTTCAAAATCATTATTAAACTAGCCTATATTTCTTGATTCAGTCGACTTCAAAAGCGCAGACTAAGGAGTGTGATTTCAAATTGTCGTAGCAACACGCTATATTATTAGTAAATAATAGGAGTGTTACTTTATGGATGAGCATTATTTACTAAGAATAATTAAGGCAAGGCAGACCTTCAAAACAAAAAAGTAGAATTCAATATCCTACCCTCTACTGACTATAAGAAAATTTAACTGGGCAGGTTTTTAATATGTAATGAAACGACGCAGGACATTGAACGAGGTTTTTAGTCACTTTTTTGATAAAAGATGTAATGATTCTTACCGGATTTTTTGACCTGGTACATGGCTTCATCGGCTCTTTTGAGTAGGGATTTTGCGTCACTTGCATGATCTGGGTATAATGCGATGCCGATACTAGCGCCTACATTGAGTTCAGAACCATTGATCAAGAAAGGTTGAGTAAGGCTCTTTAATAGGCGTTCGGCAACTACCGAGATCGCTTTAGTATTATGCACTTCTGTTTGAATAATAATGAACTCGTCTCCCCCTATGCGAGCGACAGTATCCGCTTCGCGCATTTCCAGAGAGAGACGAGCAGCGACCTCAATCAAAAGTGCATCACCAGAATCGTGTCCTAGTGTGTCGTTGACATTTTTAAAACCATCCAGATCAATAAACATCGTCGCTACTTTCCACCCCTGTCGTTTAGCTAAATCGATCACGCTCTCCATGCGAGAACGCGCTAAACGTAAGCTAGGTAAACCGGTCAAGGCATCGTGGTTCGCTAGATGACGGATCTTTTTTTCTGCCACTCTTGCTTGGTGTTCTTTTTTTATTAATTCCAGGTTAATACGTTCTAGCTCTGTGGTGCGCTCTTTTACTTTCTTCTCCAGCGTCTCATACAAAGTTTTAAGACGCCAGATACACCAAATGATGGCAGCAGTTGCTAATATCAGTAAAACAGAATAGGTAACTCTTTCACCGCTCCAAAAATTAGCGGCGTACCGTTGCATTTGCAGGTTTACATCATGACCTGGCGGA
>Ga0209825_1000136_pt1 | contig 75067 bp, 61 predicted proteins | sample EN8Hudsemesocosm_FD_184631 | JGI IMG/M metagenome (GOLD analysis project Ga0209825, IMG submission 184631) | Methane-oxidizing microbial communities from mesocosms in the Hudson Canyon - EN8B Hudson Canyon (SPAdes) (version 2) | ecosystem: Environmental > Aquatic > Marine > Cold seeps | place... | reverse complement strand
GTATATTTTTTTGATCATAACAAAATACCTTAGTTAACTATTCTAGTGGCTACTGCCTCGAATCTCATTGTGGTAGAGGCAAACTCGGTTTCGACCTTCATTTTTAGCCTGATATAACATCTGATCGCTATTTTTAAGCACGTCATCGAAGTTCTCTTTTAAGAACTCAGGAGGTACCAAACCAAAGCTTGCTGTTATAGGGATATGCTTTCCTTCAAACACAATCTGCAATCTAGCCAGCGCTGTCCGCATACGTTCGGCTAGAGTAATAGCTTCTACCTCGGAGACTCCTACCAGTAATATACAGAACTCTTCGCCACCTATGCGACCTAATATATCTTCAATTCGTGTATTTTGTTGTAAGGATGAAGCAACGATTTTCAAAACCTGGTCGCCTGCGGGATGCCCGTAAGTGTCGTTTATCTGCTTAAATTTATCCAAATCCATCATCAACAAAGCATAAGGACGTCCATGTCGCAACCACTCTGCATGTCTTTTCTCTGCTTGTATCATAAAACTACGGCGATTAGGGATGCCTGTCAACATGTCTGTGGTAGCCAAATGTTCAGCACGATCTAGCGCTATTTTCAGTTCGTATGTTCGTGTTAGCACACGCTCTTCCAATTCTTGATTCAGGACTTTAAGTTCACTTCGAGTTTTTTTTAATTCCAAAAAATATACGCGCGCCTGCACAAATCTCTGAAAGATTGATTCAGCGAAAATAGTCAATTCGTCATGTTGTCTACGTGTTGGGGGGGCTTGTTGCCAGTCTTCAGGATCGTTTGGATTAATCTGCTCAACCCAATTAGCATACTGCTGAAACGGTCGTGTCAGTGTGATGTAGAATACTGTCCCCAAAGCACCGGCTAAAATACAAGCTTTTACCAAACCTGCAACTAAAATAATGAAAAAACGCTTAAGGAGCTCTTGACGCGCGAGCAAAGGATCAACTTTTAGCTTTAAACGACCAACAGTCACACCTTTATATAACAGCGGTATTACTTCCACTCTCGGGGTACCAAAAAGAAACGAAAATTCCACTAAACTGGCTTCTGGCTCAATTGGTCTGCTTTGATGACTTAGAGTTGTGCCAGTTATCGTTTCAATTTTTGCCTCAACGATCAGAGGGTGACTCAGTAAACCTTCTGCAACACCATTGGCCAAGTCGGTACTCAGCGTCCACAAGGATTCTGCCGCAGCTGGTGATGAAGATTCTAATATCTGCTGTAACTGAAGGTTGATACTGGTCTTTTCATTTTGATAGTCTAAGACCATCTGTATCAATACCAAAAGGAAACCAATAAATAATGCAATACAGACTGTCAAACGAGCCTGCCTAATGGCTAACCCCTGGCCAATACCGGTCGCCGATTTTGACTTAAACAAACGCTGTAATATCGTATTCATCTTCGTTCCGATTGACTTACAGACTGAAGCAGTTTAGCTAAAGTGAACTGATAACTAGGGGTATTACTCAAAGAAAAGTCTTTGAAATTAATCTTTGACCATTGTTGATTCTCAAAATGTTCTAGGTAGTCAGATGCATTGGCTTGGGTTATCGCCGTCATGGGGAAGTGTACTTCCGCTGATATAGTCTGGAAGTCGTGTCCGTTAACATAATCATAAAGCATTACCATAACCCAAGCACCAGCAAGAAAGTGACCTCCATGGCTCAAGGTCATCTCTCCATTCATGACATGCCTTATTGCCTGTTTAGACCAATTTAAGCCAGAAACGCTCACATCATGACCGGGTTTGAAACCTGCCTCACGAATGGCTTTGATAGACCCCAGAGCAATCGCATCATTAGCAGCCCAAACTGCATCCAGTTTTTGACCACTTTGCAACCACAGGCGTGTCCGCTTGTAAGCCTCATCTTTAGACCAGTTGACTGAGAAGCGGCGTTGTTCCTTCAACATAGGAAAGTCATTTAAGGCGCGATCCAAACCTTTCAGTCGATACAGTGAAGCGGGTGAAGTATTGTCTCCGGCGAAGGTCAGAAGCGTTATTGGTTGAGTATTTTTTTCCTCTCGGGTATTTACATCACGGACTAGAGACTTAGCCATTTCGTAACCCGCGATTTCATTGTTGGGTGTTAGGCTACCTAACCAGTTTTTTAAGTGCTCGCGCGGTGCACCATAAGTAACACGTTGCTCGGGTGTCAGGCTATTCAAGAGCATTAAAGTCGGAATCCCTGACTTATCAGCCAGCTCTAGTATGCGAGCACCTTGTTGGTATTCATTAACGAGTATTAAGAAATCTGGTTTGTCATCTCGAGCGATAACAGTCTCTGCTTTGCGTACCATTTTTACCCATTGTCGGTCAGCGTGATGAACTTCTAGTTCAAAACCCAACTGTGAGGCAGCGGCCTCCATCGTATCAGTTACGGCTTTCCAAAAACCTTGGTCCGCATGCCCAGGGCTGATAAAGACTACCTTATGCGGCTCTGCATCATGTGAGTCAGCTTTAACCATTGGTACAGAAGATATGGATACAAAAATTAGAAGCAGAACAAAAAATTGAAGCCGAAACGCGGTATGGAGTTGGTATAGAATTAGTGACATCGGTAAAACCTCCTCAATGCACTAAAAAACGAATGCATCAAGCCAATTAACCTTACGTGACTTTATGAAATTGTAGCACTTACAGTGAATTTAACCTGCTTTATTCTATAATTTGTACGTATTCTAAGAGAATTAATGAACTTCACAGATTTTGCTAAACACCTGAAAATAGGCTTGGATGATTACTACGAAGCCTAACAAATCCTGGAAAAAAGCAACTTATTGGGACGCACTACGCTCAACCACCACAAAATAAAAGCGTTTAAGCCTTCTACATTTAGCCAAAGGATAAAGCACTGAAATCAAGACCAGATATTCCACGGCGAACAAAATCTACTAATTTTTTGAAATAAAAATATATCGCTTTGTGCTCTTGGTCAACCGATTGAATTCGCCACTCATAGCCTGCAATTTACGAGCATTCTACTAAGGAACGAATTTGCCTTTCGAAAGCTAGAGAAAAAAGCAGGTGCGCAATAATTCTTTGAAATTAATAGTAATAATTATAAAGGCCCGAAATTTGCTTAATAACATTAATTTTAATTATTTAGTAAAATAACCAACTTATGCCTATTCAAACACACAACTCATTTATACCGCCTCCTGCTACAAACAGTAATAACACACAAATTCAAAAAACGACCCAGACTACCGACAAGGATTCAGATCCGGTTGCTGATGAAACAATTAATAGAGAGAACGATGTTAAACTTTCAAGCCGTGCTCATAAGATTCAAATGCTTAATGAGGAATTTTTCCCAAGCGGGCCTTCTAGTGTGAGCATTACTCCTGATTTTATTCAGCGCCTTTATGAGTATGGTTTTATATCAGAGTCCGAAGCTAATAACCTTGATAGCAGTGACACCGAAACTATAGGACCTACAGGAACATTAGGTGAACTGTCTGCCGATATTGAGGCTATAAGTGATCGTTTGAAAAATGACAAGCCAGAAGATAGCTTGATAGATATTTTGACCCGTGCAGATGCAATTATTAATAATTTAGACGGATCTAAGCCGTCTTCATTAACAAATAATATAAAATTGGTGAGTGCTGAATTAAATGCTTATTTGGAAGGTGTTGATGCGAAGCAACTAACTGATCAAGAGAAAAAAAGTATGAATAAATTGAGTTTGGCACTAACAATCGCTGATAAACTCAATCCAAATAACATTTCATCTCAAAAGCTAAACAGCTATTTGTCGTTCGCGTAATGTTCTAAATTAGAATAAGCCTAGTAAGGAAGTCCAAAGTAGGACGTGGCTAATTTAGAAATATTTAGAACGCTTCATACTTTAGTAACTTAAGAGATTTAGGTAAATCAAAGGGTGCACTTTTGTTGGTAAATAAACGTTCACATTGCATTCTACCTAGCCGACCATCCTAAATTTAACAAGCGTGGTCAGTCTTCTATTTACAGGCATTTGGTTCTATAAAATTTTTAGATTAGGCTCGAACCTGAAATATAAATTGAAGAATCAGGTTCAAGGCACTACATCTAACCAGCCATATCAATTAGAAAGTTTTTGTACTTCTCACGAAGATCTTTCTTAAACAATTTTCCCGTCGCAGTATGCGGCAATGAATCGACTACAAGAACAGCATCAGGCAGAGACCACTTTGCCACTTTACCTGTCATAAACTGTAAAATCGCAGCCTCATCACCCGACTGACCTTCAGCAAGCACAATTAACAGTAGAGGACGCTCATCCCATTTTGGATGGATAACACCAATCACACAGGCTTCCTGAACACTAGGGTGCCCTATTGCTGCATTCTCCAACTCGATTGAACTAATCCATTCACCGCCAGACTTAATCACATCTTTTTTTCGATCAACGATTTGCATAAAGCCCTTTGGATCAATGGTTGCTACATCACCCGTATCAAACCATCCGTCTTTATCTAATGCTGTTTCTTCTTCAAGATAATATTGAGCCGCAATCCAAGGGCCTTTGACCAACAATTGGCCAAATTCAACGCCATCACATTTACATTCAACGCCCTTATCATCAACAATTTTTATCTGCACGCCAAAAACTGGCCGCCCCTGCTTAGATTGCAAAGCATAGCGCTCAGCACTCGGTAATTCTTTAAAGGCTCGTGTGGGCGCACACACAGTACCTAGCGGACTCATTTCAGTCATTCCCCAAGCATGAACAACAAAAGCATTATGCTTTTCATCAAAAGCTTGAATCATTGAAATGGGTGCAGCGGAACCACCTACCACAACGCGCTCGACACTTTCGAGCACTTGATTCTCTTGCTCCAAATAATTCAATAAACCTAACCAAACAGTGGGTACTCCGAGCAATAAATCAGCTTTTTCATTTTGTATTAATTCTGTTAACGAAGCCCCGTCCATACCTGCTCCGGGAAATACGATTGTTGCGCCAGTCATTGGTGCTGCATAAGGAATTCCCCATGCACAAACATGAAACATAGGTACAACTGGCAAGACGACCGATTCAGAATTAATATCCAAACCTTCACGCTGTACAGAGCCCAGCGCATGAAGAATGGTTGATCGGTGCGAATACAAAACACCTTTTGGGTTACCTGTGGTACCAGAGGTATAACAAAGTGTTGCGCCCAACTCATCATCTAACGTAGGCCAATCAAAAACGTCAGACTCACTTTCGATCAAAGATTCATAACACATGACATTCGGCAAGCTTGTTTCTGGCATATTGGCTTGATCTGTTAACACAATTACCCCCTCTAAAGCGGTAAACTGCTCATGCAACGCTTCAACAATGGGTAGAAAGGTTAAATCTACAAATATATAGCGGTCATTTGCGTGATTAACAATGAAAGTAATCTGTTCTGGAAAAAGTCTTGGATTGATTGTATGCGTGATTGCCCCCGAACCAGACACCGCATAATATACTTCGAAATGACGGAAGGTATTCCAAGCTAACGTTCCCACACGGTCACCAGATGAGACACCTAAACGCTTCAAAGCATTCGCTAACTGCTTGGATCGAACTAATGCATCAGCATAGGTATAACGGTGAATACCACCCTCAACTAAACGACTAATAATTTCTGAGTTTCCATGATATCTAGCCGCATGTTCCAATAAATCTGGAATGACTAATCCCTGCTTTTGCATATTTCCCAACATGTTATTTTATTCCTTTAGATGTTATGTGAGCGTGATTTAATTGCGCACTGTTTTATTATTGATTTTGAGTAGATTTCACCGCCCATATTATATGAGCGCTATAATTTTTTTAACCTTAGATATTCAATTTAATATTTATCTTTAACACTTGCCGTTAAAAAATCAACTGCCGCCTTCACTTTAGGCAAATGATATCGTTGTTTTTGATACAGAAGATAAATCGCAAAATCAGGGTTCTGAGTTGTCGTTAACGTAGGGTTGATATCTAGTAGTTGTAAGTCACCCCTTTCTATATAGGGCTTTAAAACCCAGTGCGGTAACATAATAATCCCTTCCCCTTTAACGGCTTTTTCAAGTAACCAAACACCACTATTACTAACGACTACAGATGGCGCTGAAACATCTTGCCACTGCCCATCAACCTCACACAACCATGGGGTAGGTCCTAAGGGGGTTCGATAATAAAGTCCTTGATGCCCTTTAAGCTCCATTGCCTCTGTTGGCACCCCCATTCGCGCCAGATAGGATTTTGATGCAGCTGGTAAAAACTGATTATCCATTAATTTCAATGCCACCACCCGTTCATTGGGTGCATAGCCTCCTCGAATAGCGATATCCACCTCGTCACGGCTCAAAGCAGATAACTCATCACTAAGATGAACATCTAAAACAATATCAGGATATTGCTCATTAAATACATCCAAAAGCGGCAACAAAATTCTTTCTCCAAACCCTGTCATGGAACTAATACGTAACCGCCCCATCGGTTTCGCCTGGTAACTCCTAACCACCTCATTACTATAATCTAATTCAGTTAATATCTGAGTGACTTGTTTATAATATTTTCGGCCAATCTCAGTGACTTTGACTACACGAGTAGAACGCTGAAGCAAATTAGCGCCAAGGCTAGATTCTAGATCTGCGACGCGCCGAGAAAGGGACGAAGGTGGCACCGAGAAAAAAGCGGCGGCCTTCGTAAAGCTGCCTTCATCTACCACTCTGACAAAATACTTCAATGCCTTTAATTGATCCACACCAGACGCCTCAATATTACTATTGTCTTTAAGACAATAAAGATTAGCTTATTAGCCCATATATATTACACAAAATACTGGTAATAATGTCATCACATAGTCAAACATACAAAAACTAGATAACTCAAAGGATAGATATATGACAACCTACACCGCTATTAATCTTATTAAACGTCCTCAAGCAGGCCCTATCAGTGCAGACTTATTTGAAGTTGTCCAAAAAGAACTCCCAAAAACAGAATCCGGAGAATTTTTAATTAAACAAAATCATATGTCACTTGACCCTGCTATGTTTGGCTGGATGAGCCCTGATACAGAAAGTTATATCCCCCCTGTTGAATTAGGTTCCGTAATGCGTAGCTCAGGTGTAGGTGAAGTTGTTGAAAGTAGCCACCCAGATTATAAAGTGGGCGATCGTGTTATGGGGATGATGGGCTGGCAAGAATATGCGCTCAGTAATGGCGATGGAATCAACAAGGTAGATGCACCATTACCTGACGAAGCAGTATTATCAATTTTCGCTTTACCCGGCTTAACCGCTACTCAAGGACTTTTTAATGTAGGTAAACCTAAAAAGGGTGAAACAATCATTGTCACAGGTGCAGCAGGTTCTGTTGGATCGTTGGTTGGACAACTAGCTAAGGCAGATGGGTTAAACGTTATTGGCGTTGTTGGGAGCGATGAAAAAGCAGACTGGATTGTTAACGAACTTGGCTTTGATGGCGCAATTAATTATAAATCTAATGACCTAGATAATCAGCTAGCCAAGCTTACACCCAATGGTATTGATTTGTATTTTGAAAACACAGGCGGCCCAATTCAAAATTTAATATTCGAACGCATGAACGCGCATGGTCGTGTGGTGGTATGTGGCATGATTGCTGATTACAGTAAAGAAATACCGAGCCCTGGCCCAAACTGGATACCCATTATAAAGAAGCGTTTAACTATCCAGGGTTTCACCATGCCAGATCATTTTGGAGAAGTGCCCAGCTTACTCGCCAAACTTACACCTTATGTGATGTCAGGAAAAATCAAACATCGATCTCACATTCTAGAAGGATTGGAATCATCGATAGAGGGTTTAAATTTATTTTTTACGGGTGAAAATAAAGGGAAGTTGATCGTAAAGCTTTAACTAACTAAGATTCTAGTCACTGCGTCAATTTCAGTTAGGAGAAGCTGACGCAGACACCAATAGCTTATTTACCTTTTTGGTTAAACTCGCCAACCTCTTAAACTGCTTATGCCCTTCTTCAATATGACCCACTTTTTGTATACAACTTTGGCAGAGTTCTATATCGGCTGAACTAGGGGGTGATAGCTGAAATTGTTTAAGTTGTGTTTGCACTAAATTTAGATTGAGCCCAGTGTGCATCGGTGTTTCAGCAACCGCCAGCTTCAAGGTAGAAATTGCTGCGGTATAATCGCCTTCATTAACTTGCTTAATACTAGTTTTATTTAAGTGACGGGCTCGTATTTTTTTCTTGTAGCCATAGGGCTCTTCTAGCATAGCACCAATTACTTTTTGCAGCGTTTTATCATTTTTATTCTCTGCAGCTAATTCATTAAGAACGTTTTGAGCCCTTTCTCCAAGGCCAACAGAATAAAGTGATCGAGCTAATTCTAGTTTTGTTGTTTGCGACAAGGTATTTTCAGGTAGATCACATAGCGCCTGTGCTACATCTAAAATTTCTAGCGCCTTTTCATCATAGCCTTGCCCTGATAATGCTCGTGTCTCAATAAGCAACGATTGTATTTTAACCTCTGAAGAGTCAGCGTATTTTTTAGTCGTAAGCTTTAATACCTCCAATGCTTCTGTGAACATAGCTTTTCCTTGCTTACTTTTATCAGAATCAGAGATATCTGTTAAACAGCGGCTAAAATTAAGATACGCTTCGGGTGAGTGATGGCAAGAAAATTCACCTAAGCTCACAGCACTACGATAAGCCATCATTGCCCTTTCAATATCTAAGTTCTCGACACAAACCTCTCCCAGCTTATTTTGTCTTAGAATATTTAAAGGAGAAATTTCAACGGCAAGTTCAAGACTTTTCTGTGCTTTTCTCAGATCTTGACTCTTCTCGAATAAGGTTGCAAGCAATTCGTGTGCTTCTAAATTCTTTGGGTCGTGGCGAATTATGTTTTCGCAGAGTAGCTCAGCAGCGGCGTATTTTTCCTCTGCAATTTCTACCTTTGCTAAACCAATGCCAGCCCAAACCGTTTCTCTTTTAGACATAGATTCAGTATATAACTGCCGAGCAAGTTTTAAATTCCCCTCTAGGAAATACAAATGAACCATGGTTTTAAAACACCATGATCTAAATTTTGTCTTGTCACTAATGGCCTTTGCACACAGTTTGATTGCTTCTGCATTATCCTGACGATCAAGCGCTTCATTAATAGATAAAACCGCTGATTTTTGCGCTACAGTGCCTTCAAGACGTTTTTTTAAGACCCCCTGAGAAACAGGTTTTGTTAAATATTCATCAGGTTTATTTTCAACTGCAGACATTACTACTTCTTTGCTGCTATCTGCCGTTACGATAACGAATATGTCAGTTTTCTTTAGTAATTTTAGGTGACGCAGTTCTTCTAAAACCTGCTGACCATTTTTACCCGCGCCCAAATTATAATCACATAGAATCAAATCATACTTAGCATCAGTGCATGCTCGAACAGCTTCATTTCCATTTCTTGTCACATCAACTTTATCGACACCAAAACCGAGTAGTATTTTTTTCATAGACATTCGAAAGTTTTCGAAATCATCTACAATCAAGACACGCATTTTGCTGAAGGCCGCATATTGTTCAGGCGCACTAAATGGATTCATAGGTTCAGACCGAACAAATAAAAGAGGATAAATAAGACAAAGGACAACGAATACGTCGGCAGAAGAGCTCTACGACAGGAATTTAAGATCAATAAAGCCGCATAAAAGTAGAGGTATACTTTCATACAAGCAGATTTATACTGCGTACTTGGTAACTCAGCCGTCATAGTTTTTACCTTAGACCTGGAGCTTTGCGTCCCCACCTTTAGGTGAGTTTGCCGTTTTAATGAATTAGTAGACTACAAAACAAATGCACTCAATAACAATCAAAATAACACTTCATTGAGACCCAAGTCACACTATTCCTCCTCATTTAACAACATTTAACACCCACCCTTTTAATAATATTCTTAAGCTTAGTGTGAATTAATTTTTGTTCTAATGAGCGGGTTAACTCGTAGTTTTTAACCTAAAAACTTTGCATGAAAGTTACTCATACATCATTATTCCAGTTATGTTTTGGTCTTAACCCCATATATACTGCCAAATTAAGGCATAAAAATAATGGATTCCGGCGAAGAAGCACCTCTGAAGAATGATATTGAGGCTTGCGGTAATGCTAATTTCTGAGCTACGGTATTAAAAGAATGCTGGGGCTTTAGTAAAAGCCGCATTGCACTCGCCAATAAACATGAAAGAACAGCCTAGGTTAGATTTCACTTAGGTGAATGCTACCAAATACACACTTCTAAAAAATAATATGGTACGAATATGACTGAAACCAATTTTAAACGCGCAATTCTTATATTTGCCGGCATCTTTCTAGCAGTATTTCTTGTCTACACTCTGCCCGCTGCTATTGAGCTTAATGATATATTCCAATCCTTTGCTGCTGGCTTTGTAAACCCCCTAGCAACGGGCTATTCAGTTGATGTGATTGCTAGTGGCTTAATACTAATTTCTTGGATTTTGTTCGAGGCAAAAAATGACGGAATTCGTTTTGGTTGGGTCTGTATCTTATTATGCTTGGTACCAGGTGTAGCGGTCGGCTTTGCAGCTTACTTAATACTTCGCCAAAAACAGTTTAACGCGCGATCGAATCAAACAAAAACATGAAGCTAAGTAAACGTTTACAACAAATCGATCGTATGATCTCTAAAAAGTACGACCACATTTGGGACTGTTGCTGTGACCATGGTTTGTTGGGTATGAGCTTACTAGATCAGAATGCTGCCGCCATGATTCATTTTGTAGATGTGGTAGAGCAGTTAATGGCCGATTTAGAATCACAACTTCTAAAAAGTTACACCGAGCATAATAAAGCAACTTTAAACAGTAAGTGGAAAGTTCATTGCTTGGGTGCTGAGAAAATCCCCATCCAGAATAGTGGAAACAACCTGATCATTATAGCGGGTATCGGCGGCGACCTATTAATTGAGATCGTCGAATCCATACTCGTAAAGCACCCTTTTCAGAATCTAGAGTTTTTACTTTGTCCGGTTCATCATAATTATAAAGTTCGTAAAGCATTAAGAAATATGGGTCTAGGCTTAGTTGACGAAAGCCTAGTAAAAGAAAACAAACGATTTTATGAAATACTGCATACCTCGACCAATTCAAAGCAGCCTATTTCAGAAGTTGGTTCGCAAATGTGGGATTTTTCGCGACAAGATGATCAAGATTATTTAAACCAAACAATTGCTCATTATGAGCGCATGAAAAAATCAGATAAAATTACATTTTTTGAAGACACCAAAGCGATCATTTCGAATTATCGTCGCTTGGTTGCTTAGAGTTTAAATGTTTTTGTAAGGCATGATACATCTGAATGTATTATTTTATCCTTTGTTGGGGTTTGCTATGCTCATCCCAACCTACTTTTTGGGTCATTTACGCAAGGTCAGAACCTTAGAAACTGACACTTATCATGCTAAAAGTTCTTTAATCGTTTTATGGCTAGGTGATTCAATAAACTCAACAATATGGCTCATCAAATCTTCTGGTACGATAGGCAAAGTTAACCAACCCGTTAGTATTTTCAAGTGCTTATCAGTTTTTTCTGAAGGTAACGTCTTGGGATACTGGGCGCTTACCCCCAAACAAACGGCATCTTGTTGATGCTTTGAGTTTGAAATAGCTTGCAGCAATTCAAGCTCTGCGACACCGCCTCGTCCATCTGGCTCTAGATTGATAATGATGGCATCAAAGCTTCGATTTTGTATATGCTCTAGTGTACTTCTTTCTGTGGAGGCCATAATAACGATACAGTCATTCATTTCCGTTTGATCAGTAATACCGTTAAAAACATCGATACCATAAGTTCCGACCATTAAGATTAAATTTTTATGTTTCATTCTGTACCCAGCATATTATTTAGTTTCATATTCAACTTTAGTGCTAGGCACCCAACAATACAAATATATCCCACGAGATATATTTGTATTGTCAATAAACTAAAAAAGGCAACTAATAAGCTGCCCTTTTAAGAAAATGAAAAAATCTTATGGATTCATAACATAAGCATCTTTCTTTGCGTAAGCAAACTCATTCAGAACACGTTCAAACCGTCGCGTATCTTTATTAGGTTTACTAATCATTATCTGACAAAACAATTGCTGAACACGCGTACTGCTCGTTTTTAAATATAACTGCAGGGCATATTTGGAAAAATCACGCACCATAAAATCAAAAATTTGATCAATCAGATCATCATCAATTTCATTTTTATCCCAACTCTCCAAAATCAACTGGCCATAAGCCACGAGTGTAAAGAGTTCGCCCACAATTAAAAGAAAGTCGATATCTTTAATTTGATTTTTGTTAGGGCGAGCGACCATTAGCATTTTCTTGAAAACGGATATCTGCTTCTTAAAGAGTGACACATTCGGTAATTTGCACTTTTCGTAGGCTAGGTTGTAATCATGAAAACGTGTTTTCCCTAAACCTTTTGTGATGCCTTGGTTAAATAAGAAGTCATCATTTTTTCCGTCACGACGAACAGGTACATCATCATATTTAGCAGGCTTAAAAAAATAGTTCGCCATAAATTTTACGATCAACGCCATATTCACGTGCACAGTGCCTTCAAGTTTAGGTAGTGCGCGTATATCGATCACCGCATTTTCAAAATATAAATCTTTTTCAAACCCTTTTGCAGCCATCACATCCCATAGGTTATTCATCACTTCTTCACCTTGGGTGGTCACTTTCATCTTTACCATAGGGTTGAATAATAAATACCGGCGGTCATCTTCACTTGCCGTACGCATGTAATCTCTTGCACGATGAGCAAACAATTTCATCGCAGTTAAGCGTGTATATGCATCCACAAACAACTGCTTGATATGAACAAAATCCGTAACGTAATGGTCGAACAAGCGTCGATTAGAAGCATGATCAATTGCTTCATGGTAGGCATGCGTGCAAATCCCAATCGATGCGAAACCTAAATTGAACTTCATGACATTGATCGTATTGAGTGAGTCATCCCATGCTTTATGGCCGATTTCAGAAATATCATCACTCGTAATCGGATAATCATTTAAACGATAATTAGCGACATAATCTTGATTATTAATCACATTTTTAATGCACTCATATTTTTCGTGCTGTGAGTCAACCGCAAAAAAAACATAGTCGTCGGTTCCTTCAACTTTACCAAAAGTAGATACGAGCGCAGCTTTGTTACCGTTCCCGATATAATACTTTTCACCACGTGCTAGATACGAACCATCTTTTTGAGGAATCAATTTCATCTCAGAAGAATAAATATCCGCGCCGTGCTCTTTTTCTGAAAGACCAAACGCAAAGATCTCACCTTGTTCAAGTAAGGCAGCCGTCTTCTTTTTGAGCGCTTCATTACTGCCTAAAAATATTGGTCCTACGCCAAGGGCTGAAACTTGAAAACAATACCAGTAAGTTAAGCCATAAAAACCTAAGATTTCTGCAAAGTCAGTGATACGAGAGGTATCCCAACGTGCATTTTTTTTACCATAACCTTTTGGGGTAAGCAGTGTTGCAAAGATTTTTTCATTTTTATTAAAGTCTAAAAACTCTGTATACCAACGACGGCTTTCATAATCTGCTTTAGTTTTGGCGAGCCCCATCCCTTCGAAGAAGTCGATGGTTTTGAGCATAATTTCTTTGGTTTCTTTATCTGGGTAAGATTGTGCGAATGCCTTCGGATTTAACAAGTGCATGGTATTTAAATTCCCTAAGTGGTTTGGCTCAGCATGGCTGAAATTTCACTCATGGCTATTTAAGTCCTGAAAGACTTACATCAAATAGGCAGGTGTTAATGATTAAACAAAAAACATAACACGTTTTAATTCATTTAGTCATTAACACAGGATAAAGTCGTTCAATATATTTATAGGTACCCCTAAAGAGTTATTCTCTGATTAAGAATTCTGTCCTTAACACTATTCGACTAAAATGAAGTCAGGCTTTTCTCTCACAAAGCAGTCTGGGCATGGAAAGTCTTCGGGTAAATCTTCCCATTTAAAACCCGCCGGATACCCTTCATGCTGAGCCCCTTCAGTTTCGTCATAGATATAGCCACAATCAGGGCATTCGTATTTTTTGGACATATACTCTCCGAGTATTTAATTCACCAATTTAAATTAACCGAGGCTTTTATGCGTCGTTATTTACGCAAGTCATTTCGGTGTTTTCCGGCCGAAATAACAATGAGAGGCTTTAATGCAAAGGCCTCTAATCACTTATTCCACTTCTAGGCCGCTTCGTTAATGGCCTCAACTTGATGGTAACGATTATAAATCTCTTCACTTAGGTCTGGATCAACATTTACTTTAGACATATCGCCTCCGGCCCATTCCACCACTCTATGGTCCATCACAGCTCGCCATGCTGGCGGTATCATCGAAAGTACAAACATCGTCGGATAGCCTGAAGGAAGTGAAGGTACATCGTCATAATCTCGTAATAATTGATAAGGACGTGTAGGATGCGCATGATGGTCTGAGTGACGTTGTAGATGCAGTGTTATTAAGTTTGACACTTTATGATTACTATTCCAGGAATGATGTGGCTGACAACGTTCATAACGGCCATTCTCCTTTTTTTGACGTAACAAACCATAATGCTCTACATAATTAGCGCAGGTTAACTGCCACCAACCATAGGTCGAAGCAATAGCCAAAAATGGAATCATCACCGGACCAAAATAAGCCAGCATTAACGTATAAGCGACAGCCGTCATCAGAAAAGTTTGAATTATTTCATTACCAAGTGACCACTCTGACTTACCTAAGCGATGAAGTCGGGTTAATTCTAAACCCCACGCTCTTCTGAAAGCCCCTGGAATTTCTCGCCTTACAAATTTATAGATTGATTCACCAAATTTCGATGACGCAGGGTCTTCGGGCGTCGCGACGTCTTTATGATGCCCTTTGTTATGCTCTATACAGAAATGTCCATAACCACTACAGGCTAACACCAACTTTGCACAAAAAGTTTGCGTTTTATCTTTTACTTTATGACCCATTTCATGTGCAGCCACCAAACCTAAGCCATTGGTCACACCTGCGCTCAACGCACCACCTAGTATACTTAACCACGACCAATCATAGTGTGACACCACGTATGCCATACCGACTAAAGCAGCCCAATGCATGACTGTCGTACAATACATAATATACACGTAGTATCGCTGATCTTTTATCTGCTCAATCAAATCATCGTCAGGGTTCGCGTCATCAGTACCAAAAATATAATCCGCTGTAGGTAAAATGGCGTACATCATCACAAGCGTGAACCATAGCCATGCTCCCTGCCCCGTTTGTGCTGCTAGGATAGCGGTTATCAATGGTACTGTTGGTAATAGCAAAGACATCCAATACCAATAACGCTTACTTAAAATCCAAGCGCTAGTTTTTTCAGTGTCTTTGGTGTTTTTAATTGCGTTATCTTCACTCACTTCCGATAAATTTGGTGATGATGAAAGCACATCAAGCGGCTCAACTAAACTGGTCATAGAACACCTCATAACAATTAATACTTAGGATAGTTTGAGGCTATCTAAGTAAATATTTTTTATTGGAATAATATTGATATCGTCAGAATAATTTAAAATACATAACTAAAGAAGGGTATTCCGAATCAAGACATAGTCATTTTGATTCATCTTATCTCAATGAAATAAACTGTATTTATCATGCAGGATATAGCGGAGTTTTCAACTATTTCCTTTGGCGAAAAGTTGAGGGAGCACAATTAAACCAGCGTTTAAAAGAGCGTCCAAAATTTGAGTTATCTTCATAACCTAGATCGAAAGCGATTGCCTCGACTGTTAGTTCAGACTGTAACAATAAATGGCTTGCGCGCTGCTTTTTAAGGTTATCCAGAATCAGCTTGAAGGTGGTACTTTCTAGTTTTAGCTTTCGAGTTAAGGTACTTTTTGACATATTAAGATGTTTAGCCGCCACCTCAACCGTCAAATTATAATGATGGTTTTTCTCGATCATATAACTTATTTTTTCAGACAAAGTCTCATAATGCGACAGTCTGGATAATTCAATATCACATTGGTTTTTAGCGAAATCAACTGAGCGAGAGTTAGAGGATAAACACGGTATTTCTAACAAGGGTAACGGAATATCAAACGACGCTACTTTATGCCCAAAAGTGACAATGCATGGTAAAAGTTCTGTGTATTTAGCGCTCCAATCAGGTTTTGAATAAGGAAAATTAAAAGTACATGCCTGCACTTCATTTCCAATAATATACTCAAGTATGTTCATCAAAGTTAAGGCGAGTACTTCATGTAAGATGCTACTGATTGGATGCCAGTCACAAAGTTCAGTGACGGTAATCGTATATACACCGTCATGAATACTTGACTGAATATCCATCGCCTGCAGCCTCGTCTGATAATATCTAATAATTAAGACTAAACATTCTTTTAAATTTACACCGTGAGTCACAGCAAAACCAAGATTACCGTGACTGGAAATTTGAAGATTTTGAGCAACATCTAACCCCATCCATGGTTTATCTGATACAAGACTAATCGCTTCAATTAATTCTTTTAAATCTTCAAAAGGGATAAAATCTTGCTCATCATTCGGTGCTAACCTGGAAATAGCAGCATCAACATTCAAATTATGTTCAATACTATAACGAACAAAATGGTTCCAATAAGTGACTGATGATAAGGGAGTGGTTGCTGCCGTATTTTTCAAAAGTTCGATAACCTTTTTAGAATTAGTGTAAGACTATACGTTACTTATTTCGCGCTGTCAGAAAGCGTTTGTCAACAATTCATCAACATAATCAGGTAGTAAACTGCTCGCTTTACCATAAAGATGTGCATCAAAGGCTGACTTTATACTGGTCGGTTCTAAGTTTAATTCAACAGTATGTGCACCATAGTGGTTAGCTTGTTGTACAAAACCAGCGGCGGGATATACTTGCCCTGATGTACCAATCGATAGAAACAAATCGCACTTCCTGAGGGCTTGCTCAATTTGATCCATGTATAAAGGTATTTCGCCAAACCATACAACATGAGGCCTTAAAGATCCTTGCTTTCCACAACACGTGCAATGCATTTCAGGTGTGATATCTTCAACAGTATCAAAAACTGCCCCAGTAAAACGACAACGCATTTTAAGTAATTCACCATGCATATGAATTACATTCTGAGAACCGCTCTCTTCATGCAAGTTATCGATATTTTGTGTGACAAGCAAAAAATCACCCTTAAACATCTGCTCTAATTTTGCTAAGGCAGCATGCGCGCTATTTGCGTGTATGCCATCGCTGAGCAACTGTTTACGGCGCGCATTATAAAACTGATGAACGAAATTAGGGTTTGCCATAAACCCCTCAGGCGTTGCGACATCTTCAATTCGGTGCTGTTCCCATAAGCCATCAGCCGCTCGAAATGTTTGAATACCTGATTCGGCTGAAACGCCTGCGCCGGTTAACACGACAATAGATTGATAATTTGACATCAAATATACCTTTAAATATTAAAGATAAGCGATTAATGCTCGCCAACACTGCAATTTCATTTCTCGATTAGTTGCTGCATTCGCCGGGCTTGTTGAGGGCATCACCAAAAAATCACCAGTGAAGTCAGACGTAGCACGCTCAACAACGTGATTTTGTAACACATGCTTTTTGAAGATCTTTTGTGCCGCTTGGCCGTTAAATATTACCAGCTTTATTGACGTTTTTTCACGTAATAACACTGAAAAATCATTGGCTTGAATACTCGAAGGATCGATGGCTGAATCCAAACTACCAGGCCGGTGACAAGCCTGTATAACATCCCATACAGCTAATTTTTTTTTCTTTATAAACGCTGTTCGAGTGTTGTAAGGTTCAAGCGAGTCGAAGCCAAGCAGTTCAGACATAATCCACCAGAATGCATTCTGGGGGTGGGCATAATATTGCTGACTTTCAAGAGATTTAATACTTGGCATTGAGCCTAATATTAAAACCAATGGGGATTCACCCAGAATAGGTAACAATCCCTGGTCAATTTTTTTCATTAAAGAAGCTGCACTTCAACGGTAGATGATACATACACTGCTTTTTCAGTTGCTTGCTCAATACTTTCACCTAGAGCTAAACCCACCCCCATTCTTCGCTGACCGTCTACTTCAGGCTTCCCAAATAAACGTACTTGAGTATCAATTTGTTGAAGGGCGACATCGATTTTTGAAAATTCAACCTGAGAAGATTTTCCCTCAACTAAAATAACAGATGAAGCTGCTGGTCCTAGCTGCTTAATCGCTGGTATCGGTAGCCCCAAAATTGCACGCGCATGCAATGCAAATTCAGACAGATCTTGTGAAATGAGTGTTACGAGGCCGGTATCGTGCGGACGAGGTGACACCTCACTAAAATAGACCTCATCTCCTTTGATAAATAGCTCGACACCAAACAAGCCATTGCCTTCTAGGTTTTCAGTAACCTGATGAGCAATCTCTTTCGCTTTTTCAAGCGCTATATTTGACATTTTTTGCGGCTGCCAAGATTGCTGGTAATCGCCATCCTTCTGAATATGCCCAATAGGTGCACAAAAACTTGTGTGGCCTGCATGGCGAATAGTTAGTAAAGTAATTTCGTAATCAAAATCAACAAAACCTTCGATAATAATCTTACCTGCACCAGCTCGACCTCCCGATTGAGCATAATTCCATGCGGTATCAATGTCTTGAGTAGTCTTTATGGTACTTTGTCCTTTACCAGACGAGCTCATGATAGGCTTTATAACGCAAGGTAACCCAACGGCCTTAACCGCGGTCTGATATTCTTCATAGGTTTCAGCAAACTGATAAGGCGAAGTTAAAATACCCAAGGTTTCAGCAGCGAGACTACGTATACCTTCTCGATTCATCGTTAGGTTTACAGCACGTGCAGACGGAATAACATGAAAACCTTCTTTCTCTAGCGCAACCAACTCAGATGTGGCAATCGCCTCAATTTCTGGCACAATAAAATCAGGTTTTTCCAATTCGATAATATTTCGTAATGCAGCGCCATCTAGCATATCAATCACATGAGAACGATGTGCCACTTGCATAGCCGGAGCATTGGCATATCGATCAACAGCGATTACTTCAACACCATAACGCTGAAGCTCGATCGCGACTTCTTTTCCTAATTCACCCGAGCCACAAAATAAAACTTTTTTTGCCGTTGATGACAGAGGTGTTCCTATTGTAGTCATGTTTTATCCTAGTAAAGCGCACGGCTATATATATGATTGAGTTTCTCGTTCTTTAACTTTGTCTAGGGTCTGTTGCTTCTCGGCATTATCCATCCCCCACCAGCGTGTAATTTCATCTCCAGTTCGATAACAACCAACACATACATCGTCAGAGTTTAACGCGCAAATACTTACACATGGAGATGGAATTTCTTCTATGTCTTGCTTATTCATTTTTCTACAGCCTTTAATCTTGAACTACCAGCTCTTTTGAATAATGCTTACCGTTTTGTACGTAATGCATTGCACTTAGTTCTAGCATTTTAATTTCTTGCTCCGATAGATTCCGCTTCACTTTTCCGGGACAACCAATCACCATCGAACCATCTGGTACCACCATATTTTCAGGCACTAATGCATTCGCGCCGATTAAACAGTTTTTTCCAATTTTTGCACCGTTAAGCACTACAGCATTTATGCCAATAAGCGTGTTATCACCGATCGTACAGCCATGAAGCATGACCTTATGCCCCACTGTCACGTTCTTACCAATATGTAGCGGGAAATTAGCATCAGTATGCAAAACAGAACCATCTTGGATATTGGTATTTTCCCCAATAATTATTTTATCATTGTCGGCCCGTATGACGACATTAAACCAAACACTGGCATTTTCATGGATAACAACCGAACCAATAAGGCTCGCATTGCCAGCAATAAAAGCAGGTTGACCTTCAAACTGAATTTTTCTTTTACCTAAGGAATACATCACAAATTTAAATCTCTCTTAAACGTTTTCAATTGATCCAACTGACGGGCGTGGCGGTTCATCAAAAATGGTAATATCCGCATCAAAAGCAATATTCATTAACTCGACAAGAACAATCGCTGATAAACCCCAGATCTCATAAGTTTCACCTTCGTACTGATAATCGTAACTCGGTACTGACAAGGCAATATCACGATAGGTCATTTTATCACGTCGTTTTGGTACAGCCTCATTAAAAAATAAAGTGGGCACTTTAAAAATACTATCCAATTCATCAAGATTTGGTGTAAAGCTAACCGACTCATCCACCAACCCAACAAACGGAGTCACTCTAATTCCATGTAGTGATATAACTTGGCTTAATTGGCCTATGATTTCTATATGGTGTGAGGCAACACCTATTTCCTCGTGGCATTCTCGCAAGGCTGTTTGCTTAAGTGTTACATCCTCTTCGTCAAATTTTCCACCAGGAAAGGCTACCTGCCCTTTGTGCGTATTCATATGCTGGGCACGCCGCGTAAGAATAATACTAGGAGATTCAGCATTTCTTGTAACCAGTACAAGAATTCCGGCTTCTGGGAAGTCTGCTTTAATCTCCTTAGGCGTGTATGCCTTTACTCTTTCAACAAGTTTATCAATTTGATTCATACGCGTACTTTTGAATTTTAAGAACGCAAACTTTAGCACACGTATGTTGTTATTGTGATGCTAATTGGGTTTATACTCAGTAAAAAGCACTCTTTTATTCTTTGCATAAGGTAAACATTTGTATGAAATTCTGCAGTCAATGTGGTGGCGATATTGAGCACAAAGTACCAGAAGATGATAATCGGCCTCGATTTATCTGTGTTAGTTGTAAGCTAATTCATTATCAAAACCCAAACATCATTGCAGGTACTATTCCTGTATATCAAAACAAAATTTTATTATGCAAACGTGCAATCGAACCACGTCATGGTTACTGGACACTGCCTGCTGGTTTTATGGAAAACCAAGAAACCACAACCGAAGCAGCCCTTAGAGAAACCTGGGAGGAAGCCGAAGCTAAAGTGACAATCGATGCACTCTATACAGTCATTAATGTGCCACAGATAGACCAAGTTCACATGTTCTTCAGAGCAACGATGATCGATGAAAAATTTGGTGCAGGACCTGAAAGCTTAGAAACTCACCTGTTCAACGAAGAAGATATTCCTTGGGACGACCTAGCCTTCCCAACTGTAAAAAGAACCCTAAAACTCTTCTTCGAAGACCGTAAAACAATGAACTTTGACGTACATGTCAGTGATATTGTTCGCAAGACAATATAGGCCAAATAACAAAAGTTGCTAAACAACCAACCTTTACTACCCTTAAGTAATCAGTACCTTATTAATCAACTTTCGGGATAAAAATGAGTGTTCGTTTTACAAATATATTCATTGGCGTTTTTTTTCTTTTTATTTCACTCAACAGTTCATCTTCGGAACAGAGCGCTGCTTTAACTGTTGGTTTATCTGTCTGGTCAGGCTACCCAGAAAGCGTGAAAGGCTTTAAACAGGCAATGCACGAAGGGGGGTTTATAGAGGGTGATAATGTTAATTATCTTTTAGAAGCGAGTCACACAGATAAAGAGAAGCAACGAGAGATCGCAAACCAATTTAAGGATCTTAAGGTAGACTTAGTTTATTCCCTGACGACCCCCGGTACGATTATTATTAAAGAGATATTACCCTCTACTACGCCTATTGTATTTTCTATTGTTACTTACCCTGCTGACTCAGGGTTAATTGAGTCGTTTGAATATTCTGGAAACAATTTAGTGGGCACCAGTAATTATGTCCCGTTAAAACATCATGTTGACTTACTCACAAGCATGTTACCTAAAGCTAAAAAGGTCGCCATCTTCCATCGCAAAGGTGAACCAAATTCAAAAATCCAAACTGCAGGTTTAACACGTGCATTTAAACGAAAAGACATTCACGTTATCAATCTTGAACCCACTTCCATTGAAGAAACAAAAAAAATGGCGTTATCATTGGTTGGTAAAGTGGATGCATTTGTTACAACCACCGACACATTAATGCAAGGAGGAGGAGAAAAAGTCCTGATTGAAATTTCTCTTAAAAATAACCTCCCAATTTTAAGTTCTAATAAAACAGGTATTGAGCAAGGCTCCAGTTTTGGTCCGGCCGCCGACTTTTATACCCTTGGATTTATGTCAGGTACGAAAGCAGTGAAAATTCTTCAGACAAATAAAACACCATCCCAGTTGGAGTCCGAATTTCAGAATCCGCCTTTAATTTTTCTTAACAAGCAAAGCATCAAAAAGCTAGGCATCACGGTTCCTGCTCACCTAAACGCTTCTGCAAAATGGGTAGAAACGACAAAGTAACCGATATTTACGAATATATAAAATTATGAAACTGCACTTAAAGCTTCTTATATTTGGCAGCATTATTATTTCGCTCGCGTTAGGTGCTATGGGCTATTTTGTCATTGAAAAGACCTCTGAAAACTTGCACTCGCAAATTTCAAAGCAGCTTGAAGGTAACATAACGCTTGGTATTTCAAAACTTCAAGAAGCGAAAATCGAATTAACTAAAATCACCCAAGTAGTTGCTCATAATCGATACATTAAAAGAGCATTACACTTACTGGAAAGCCGTGGTGTTAGCCAAATAATTAATGACCTAATCGGTATTTACCCTTTCCTAAACTATATTATAATCGCTGAACCTGATGGCACTATATTTTCTAGCAGCACGGTAGACCACAACGGACAAAAAATAGCAGGTGAAGAGTTACTACTCGAAAACATTACATCAAATAAATTATTTACCCCGCCCTCACAAGATACCGTCACTATTAGTGATCACGGCCAGGATAACTTCTTAAAGCTATTACAATTTAGTACCTCAAAAGACAGCCAGTGGTATAGCGCTAAGGTAGTAAAGCGAGGTCATATAATAGGCCAAGTAGGGCTATCTATTGATTGGCAAACCAAATACGACACCTTGCTTTCAAATATCAAAAATCAATTATATAAAACCGACAAAAGCATTGACCAAGTTCTTTTAATTGACCAAAACAATATGATTCAGGCTAGTAGCGCGACACACATCCCAACGACTAAGCTTAATAATAAAAATTATTTATTTTCTCCTTCTCCTGAGCAAATTTGGAAAAGCCAGGCCATCAACTTTGGTAATAAAACATTAAACCTGACCATTATTGTTAATCGTGACTTATTATTTGCTCCAATTAAAGAAACGAAAAATAATGTGATTGTTATTAGTGTATTTAGCGCTATTTTTCTCGCTGCAATGTTAGCGCTGATATTACGTTTATCAGTATTAAAAAGAATCGAAGAACTACATCATGCCACCGTTGTTATAGCCGGCGGTAATTTAAATTTTAGAGTAAAAAACCTGGGGCATGATGAAATTGGTGACTTAGGAAAAGCCTATAATAAGATGGCAGTCAGTCTACAAAAAATTACTGCCTCTAAAACTGATTTAGATAAAGAAATAAAAGAACGAGTCATTGCCACTGAGCACGCCAAAGAACTCGCGACTAAAGCGGAACAAGCAAATAAAGCAAAAAGTGAATTTTTAGCAAATATGAGCCATGAAATACGAACACCAATGAATGGTGTTATCGGCATGCTAGGCATCCTATCTAAGGAAAAACTCACGGATAAGCAATTAGGCTACACCGAAACGGCCAAAACGAGCGCTAAATATCTACTATCCATTATTAATGACATTCTTGATTTTTCCAAAATTGAAGCCGGTAAATTAGAAATTGAAAATTTACCTTTTAACTTACATCAGCTACTAAACGATTTCGCGACAGAACTGACCTACCGCACATCAGATAAAGGACTTGATTTACACTTAAGTATTGAAGACAACGTTCCTACATCTATACAGTCAGACCCTGGTCGTCTTCGTCAGATTCTGTTAAACCTAGCAGGCAACGCAATTAAGTTCACACATCAAGGACATATCGACTTACACATATCAGCAATACATAACGAGCAGGAAAAAAGTGCGACAATAAACTTCTCCATTCAAGACACAGGTGTTGGAATTCCTAATGAACAAATTAATTTATTATTCGACTCGTTTAGCCAAGTAGATTCATCCACCACACGAAACTATGGCGGAACAGGCTTAGGCTTAGCGATTGTTAAACAACTTAGCCAGCTCATGGGAGGCGATGTAAATGTTTCAAGCAAGTTTGGAGAAGGTAGCTGCTTTTCTTTTTCAATTGTTGCAGATTTAGTTGCCCTGCCTTTTTCTACTCTAGATTTAAGCCCACCTACAGCTCAGTACAATGACTCAAACAAATGCACATCTCGAACCTTTAATATTTTGTTGGTCGAAGATAACAAAGTGAATCAACTCGTCGCCCAAACGTTACTTGAAAGCCTCGGCTACACCATTCACATTGCCGTCAATGGACAAGAGGCGTTAGAACACCTTGAGACTAACCACAAGCACGACCTAGTCCTCATGGACTGCCAAATGCCCGTGATGGACGGCTATAAGGCAACACAAAGAATTAGAGCCAGCACAGAAGTCCTTAACTCCAGCATCCCTATTATTGCCATGACAGCCAATGCCATGAAAGGTGATAAAGAAAAATGCATTCAATCAGGAATGGATGACTATCTATCCAAACCTATTGACCCTAATGAATTGGCAGCAATGTTAAAACGTTGGCTAAATGTATAAATTTAAAAAGACTCAAGCTTTATAACTTCATACGCTGGCGTTTCATAGGGGTGATATTTTTTTAGCGCTTCAATGGCCGCCTCAATAAATTCCTTCCCGCAAACCATCTCAACTTTTAACTCTTCAACTTTTTCTAATACCCCTGAACTGCCTATAAAAGGGTCGCTATTAGTAAGGGGTCTAAACTGTCCAGTACCTGTCGTTTGCCAACAACAACTATCGTAATCACCAATACGACCCGCACCTGTCAAAAAGACAGCATGCTTTACTTTTTCAGCATAAAAAAGTGGAACAAAAAAACATATTTTGTACATAACGTTACTCTTGCAAGGCAAATGGGTGATATTTCTATTACAGTAATTCTAGCGTAACCCAGTAAGAACGAGGCTTTCAAAGCATTTTGAAATTTTATTTACAGTTACCCACAAATTCTGTGGATAACTCTGTGAACAATTTTGGGGTACATGCCTGAAACGTGCATATTTACTGCCTTCTCTATAAATTGTTACTTTTTTAACCCATCAAACTTTATCCATTACTATCAACAAGTTATAGAAGTCAACGGCATTACATGCCTTAAAAGATAAGACAAAGTTAAAACAACAATTTTCACCCCCAAAAATGTGCATAAAAATATGATAAAAAACTTTAAAAACAAGAAATAGTCAATTTTACGTCTACAATTCAGGTAAAAAAAGGACGTTTTTCATACAAAATGGCAAAAAAGCGACACCAACTTAGAAACACATTCAATACAAACGCTTACATTAATTTACACAAAACAATTGATTCTAATTTATCTCTAAATTTAGATTCAGACACTAAATTTATTTGCAATACTTATCAAAAAAAAGGAATAATGGTGTACATTTTTTTTAAAAAAAAGCGCTTTAAAACTTAGTTTTAAAGCGCTTTTTATAAGCACGTATTGATTAGTGATTAATCATTACGCCCAACTTCTTAATTAAAATACTTTCTCGCATTTCTAAACAGTCGTAGCCATGGAGCATCTTCATTCCAATCACTTGGGTGCCATGAATTCTGAACTGTACGATACACCCTTTCTGGGTGAGGCATCATAATCGTTACACGACCAGAATCAGAACATACTCCCGAGACACCTTCGGGTGACCCATTTGGGTTTGCTGGGTATTGTGTTGCGACGCCACCTTGATTATTGACATACCTTAGCGCTAATTGGTTACTTTTTTGCAACGCAGCTAGTTTTTCACTACTAGCAAACTCTGCTCGGCCTTCACCGTGCGCAACAGCGACAGGTATACGAGAGCCAGCCATACCACTAAAAAACATTGAGGGGGATGACTGCACTTCCACCATAGAAACGCGAGCCTCAAACTGATCTGAGCGGTTGCGTACAAAATGAGGCCAGTTTTCAGTACCGGGAATAAGTGAACGCAAGTTCGACATCATTTGGCAACCATTACACACGCCTAGAGCAAGGGTATCTTCATTAGCAAAAAACTCGGCGAATTGGTTTCTGACTCGTTCGTTAAACAAAATAGATTTTGCCCACCCCTCACCAGCACCGAGAACATCACCATAAGAGAACCCACCACAAGCAACCAAAGCATTAAACTCATCAAGCTTATGTCGACCCGCCATTAAGTCACTCATATGAACATCAACCGCAGAGAACCCTGCACGAGTGAATGCAGCAGCCATTTCAATCTGGCCATTCACCCCCTGCTCTCTCAACACCGCAACTTTTGGTTTTGCACCTATATTAATATAAGGCGCGACAATGTTTTCGTTTTGATCAAAGCTTAAATGTGCACTAAGACCTGAGTCTGACTCATCTAAAATACTATCGAATTCTTCTTGTGCACACTCTGCGTTATCTCTTAGAGACTGCATGCGATAGCTAGTTTCAGACCACATCTGTTGATAATAAGTTCGTTTTTCTTCGAGTACCGGTGTGTCATCAAAAGTAAAGCGGATATGGTCATCATCATTCAAACTACCAATCACCAAGGTGTGTTCACCTAAGCCAGCACCAGTAAATTGTTGAAGCACCGCTTCAGTATCTTCCTGCTTCACCTGAATAACAGCACCAAGCTCTTCATTGAATAACTCGCGCGCAAAATGTGTTTTATCTTCAGCTAACAAGTCTAATTTAACATCAATCCCGACATGCCCTGCAAAAGACATTTCAGTTAAGGTCGTAAATACACCACCATCAGAGCGATCATGATAGGCCAAGAGTTTATCGTCAGCATTCAAGCCTTGAATCACGGCGAAAAATGCCTTCAAATCTTCAGCATCATCCACATCGGGGGCCACAGCACCCGCTTGTTTATAAACTTGCGCTAAAGCTGAGCCGCCCAAACGATTTTGACCATTAGCCAGGTCTACCAAGATCAAATCAGTTTTACCTTGGTCAGTTTGTAATTGAGGCGTTAGTGTTCGCCTCACATCCGTCACAGGAGAAAAACCGGTGATAACAACAGATAGAGGTGATGTGACCGTTTGTGTATCACGTCCTTCTTTCCAAGTGGTTTTCATAGACATTGAGTCTTTACCGACAGGAATCGAAATCCCTAATGCGGGACAAAGCTCCATACCAATCGCTTGAACCGTTTTGTAAAGGTTATCATCTTCACCTGGGTGCCCTGCAGCTACCATCCAATTTGCTGAAAGCCGAATATCAGAAATTTTGCCAATCGAAGCTGCTGCCATGTTTGTCACGACTTCACCTACAGCCATTCTTCCCGACGCTGGCGCATCGATATTTGCAATAGGTGTTCGTTCACCCATCGCCATTGCTTCTCCTAGATAACCTTCTAAATCAACTGACGTGACGGCGACATCAGCAACTGGTATTTGCCAAGGGCCGACCATCTGATCTCTTGTTACCATTCCAGTGATAGATCGATCTCCAATGGTAATCAGGAAGTTTTTACTTGCGACACTTGGTAGTTTAAGAATTTTTTCAGCCGCTTCTTTTATATCGACTTCACTTGATTCAAACATCGGCTTAACAAATGATTCACTTTCAACCGATCGATGCATTTTAGGCGGCTTGCCAAATAATACTGACATCGGTAAATCGACGGGCTTATTATCAAAGTGTGAATCTTCAACTTGAATTTCATCTTCTGCTAATGCTTCCCCAACAACAGAGTACGGGCAACGTTCTCGTTCACAAATTGCTTCAAAGCGAGCCAAATCTTCTGGCATAACCGCGATAACATAACGCTCTTGAGACTCATTACACCAAATTTCATGTGGTGCCATACCCGGTTCATCATTAGGCACTTTTCTTAAATCGAAACGACCACCGCGTCCACCATCTTTCACAAGCTCTGGGAATGCGTTCGATAAACCACCCGCTCCTACATCATGAATAAAAGCAATTGGATTTTTGCTGTCCAACTGCCAGCAGCGGTCGATCACTTCTTGGCAGCGTCTTTCCATTTCAGGATTTTCTCGCTGTACAGAGGCAAAATCTAAATCTGCATGACTCGCTCCCGAGTCCATAGAAGACGCAGCACTACCACCAAGTCCAATCAACATGGCGGGTCCGCCAAGTACGATTAATTTAGCGCCAACTTGAATTTCATTCTTTAGAACATGGTCTGCTTTAATATTTCCCATGCCACCGGCGATCATAATCGGCTTATGGTAGCCTTTTATTTCTTGCCCATTCGGCCCGGCAACCTGCTCTTCAAATGTTCTAAAATAACCACATATATTTGGACGTCCAAACTCGTTATTGAATGCCGCCCCACCCAAAGGACCCTCCAACATAATATTTAATGCAGAAGTCATTCGCTCAGGCTTACCGAAGTCACTTTCCCAAGATTGTTCAAAACCAGGAATTCTCAAATTAGAAACGGTAAAACCTGTTAAACCTGCTTTAGGCTTTGAACCTTCTCCGGTTGCACCTTCATCACGAATTTCTCCACCTGAGCCTGTTGCAGCCCCTGAAAAAGGTGATATTGCTGTGGGGTGATTATGAGTTTCAACCTTCATTAGAATGTGGATAGGCTCTTCATGCCCTTCATATTCTCCTGTTTCAGGGTTCGGGTAAAAACGTTTCCCCGTTGAACCCTCAATTACCGCGGCATTGTCTACATAAGCTGACAAGACACCTTCAGGATTCAACTCATTGGTATTTCGAATCATCGAAAAGAGTGATTTTTGCTGTGCTTCACCATCAATATCCCATGAAGCATTAAATATTTTATGGCGACAATGCTCAGAGTTTGCTTGTGCAAACATCATTAGCTCTACATCAGTAGGGTTTCGCTCTAATTTGCAAAACTCTTTGGTCAAATATTCAATTTCGTCAACCGCTAAGGCCAAACCGATACGTTTATTTGCTTCTTTTAAAGCGTCTGCGCCATAAGATAAAACATCAACGGTTGATAAAGGACGAGGCTCAGCATGCGTAAAGAGTAATTGAGCACCCGCCATTTCATGAAAAACAGCTTCAGTCATCCGGTCATAAAATATAGCGGATAACTGCGCTCTTTGTTCCATTGTTAGCTTGCCTTCAAGTCTTACATAGTAGGCAATACCACGCTCTATTCGGTTTAGTTTATTTAAACCACAACCATGGGCAATATCAGTTGCTTTACTCGACCAAGGCGAAATAGTACCTGGTCGAGGAACCACTAGAAATAAAACACCTTCAGATGATTCCGATTTAGTGCTCGGGCCATACGTTAGCAACTTGTTTAGCGTGTTCAATTCAGAAGCGGTTAAATCTTCTGAAATATCAATAAAATGCATAAACTCTGCATAGACAGACTGAATTACGGGAATATCTTTCTTAATTATTTCTAACAGTTTTTCGCTACGAAATGTAGAAAGAGCAGGTGCGCCTCGGAGTTCCAACATAATCAGGAATTACCTCGTGGAAGGGTCATTGAAGAAATTGACGAGCGCGTATTCTACGTGAAAGTATCCCCGCTGTTAATAGGAATCGTACTCTTGACCCCAACTACGTCACCAAGTCACATATTGATACAATAATTAAAGCCGACTTAGTTGACTATCTTGAAGCTAGCTGGAACCATAAGCGTATGTTTTCCAAGCTCATTAACGGAAAAACAGTTGATCTGACATAAAAGGTATTTGCTTGATTCAACAGTTAAAAAAACAAACATACGCTAAATACATACGCTTTTCTTTTACACTATTGCTTTGTGTGCTCCTCAGCGCCTGTGAAAAACCAAGCACTTTCGAGAAAATAGCAAAACACAAAACCTTGCACGTGATCACTCGCAATGCGCCTGCTGTTTACTATGAAGGCCGCGAAGGTCCTATGGGCTTTGAATACGATCTCGCTAAACTTTTTGCTGATGAGTTAGGGCTCAAACTTGAATTAAACGTTGCGACCACCCGTACACAAATACTGTCAGCACTCGATAACGAATATACCAACATTGCCGCAGCGGGCATGATTGCAAGCCTTGATCGAGCTAGCCGGTACAAGTACTCCCTTCCTTATATGCAAGCCACACCAGTGGTTGTTTATCGTTATGGCAACAATCGCCCTAGAACCATTAAAGATATCATTGGTAAGCGCATTGCTGTGGTAAGTGATAGCTACCATACTGATGAACTGGACACCCTAAAATTGAAAACGCCTGAATTACTATGGAATGCCTTAGACGTTGAAACCATTGATTTAATGAAAATGGTTCAGGATAAAGAAATTGATTACGCAATCATCACATCGACAGAACTCGATATTCACCAAGCCTTCTACCCTAGAGTCAAACTAGCTTTTAAGATTGGTGATGTACAAAAAGTTGCTTGGTATTTTCCAAAATCTACCGATCAAACTTTAATTGGTCGTGCCAACCAATTCTTCACACGCATTGAGGAAGACGGCACCTTATTAAACCTTAAAGAACGATATTTTGGCCACTTGGAGCAGCTAAACTACGTGGGTGCGAGAACTTTTATTAAGCATATTAATAGTCGTCTACCGAAATATGATGAGCACTTCAAAGAAATGGCTGATCAATATGGTTTGGATTGGAAGCTCATGGCATCAATGGGTTACCAAGAGTCACATTGGAAAGCAAGTGCGACCTCCCCTACAGGCGTACGCGGATTAATGATGCTAACCCGAGTAACCGCTAAAGAAATGGGTATTAAGAATAGGCTAGACCCTGAGGCAAGTATTACAGGTGGTACTCGATATTTTGCTAAAATCAAAGGCCGAATTGCTAAACGTATTACCGAGCCCGATAGAACCTGGTTTGCTTTAGCTTCTTATAATGTTGGCTACGGGCACTTAGAAGATGCCCGCATACTGACAGAAAAAGGAGGCAAAGACCCTGACAAATGGCTAGATGTAAAAGAGTTTTTACCACTGCTTCAAAAAAAGAAGTATTACAAGCAAACGAGGTATGGATATGCCCGCGGCAATGAACCGGTTATTTATGTTCAAAATATACGCCGTTATTACGATGTTTTAAATTGGATGACACAACCACAAGCAGATGAACATACGATCGCCCAATCAGATATGAAAAACGGCTTACTCAAACTTTCCCAGTAAAATATTTGCTCCCATAAAAATCCAAGCGCTGCGTACGACACACAGAAGTGCTAAAATATCCTGAAACTTCTTGAACATCCTGAAAAAGCCAATTTACATGCTAAGAATTAACGAACTCAAACTTCCATTACACCACGACGACGATGAACTTCGCGCAGAAATCATCCAAAAACTGGCCATTACTGCCGATGAACTATTAAACTTCAACACTTTTAAACGTAGTTATGATGCGCGTAAGAAAAACAGTATATTGCTTATTTACCAAATTGATGTAAGTTTATCTGAAAAGGTTGAGGCTCGAGTTCTGGCTGCCAATTCAAAAAATAATACTATTCGCACTAGCCCTGATACAAGCTATTGCTCTGTTGCCCAAGCTGACACCAACTTCCCCTGTTCAGATCAACACCGCCCTATCGTCATAGGTTTTGGCCCTTGCGGAATACTTGCAGCATTATTATTGGCACAAATGGGCTTAAAACCAATCGTATTAGAGCGCGGACAAGATGTTAGACAACGCACAAAAGATACTTGGGGTTTATGGCGCGATCGCAAACTGAATACAGAATCTAATGTTCAGTTTGGTGAGGGCGGCGCTGGAACGTTCTCTGATGGTAAGTTATACAGCCAAGTTAAAGACAAACGTCATCTAGGACGAAAAGTACTTAACGAATTTGTTAAAGCAGGCGCCCCTGAAGAAATTCTTTTTATTAGCAAACCCCATATAGGCACCTTTAAATTAGTAAAAATGGTTGAAAATATGCGCGCTGAAATCACTCGCTTGGGTGGTGAAGTACGTTTCAACCAAAAAGTTGAAATGATTCATCGTGAGCCGCATTCAGAGTCTCCAGATAATGTTTCAACAAACTTGGCAGACAAACAAGGCAAAATCACAGGATTAACCTTAAATTCTGGCGAAACCATTCAAAGCCAACATATTATTTTAGCGATCGGTCATAGTGCACGCGATAGCTTTCATATGTTACTTGATCAAGACGTATATATTGAGCCCAAGCCTTTTTCAATTGGCTTTCGTATTGAACACCCTCAATCTGTTATTGACGCGGCCCGCTTTGGTGCTGAAGCAGGTAATCCCACACTCGGCGCTGCTGACTATAAGTTAGTACACCATTGTAAAGATGGACGCAGTGTTTATAGTTTTTGTATGTGCCCTGGCGGTACAGTTGTTGCCGCAACGTCTGAAGAAGGCGCAGTGGTCACAAATGGTATGTCTCAATACTCTCGAAACGAACGTAATGCCAATGCAGCCATCGTCGTTGGCATTGAGCCTGAGAAAGATTACCCAGATCATATATTGGCTGGTATTGATTTACAGCGAAAACTTGAACAACGTGCTTATGTATTAGGTGGTAGTGATTACAGTGCGCCAGCACAATTAGTTGGTGATTTTTTACGTAATAAACCGTCTATTTATCCTGCTAGCGTAATACCTTCATATCAACCAGGCATTAAACTTGGTGATTTATCCAAAGCATTGCCAGACTTTGCAGTGCGTGCCATTAGAGAAGCGATTCCTGAATTTAACAAAAAAATTAAGGGGTTTTCTATGGATGACGCGATGTTAACAGGCGTTGAAACGCGAACCTCCTCTCCTATCTGCATCAAACGCGGAAAAGATTTTCAAAGTATTAATACCCAAGGTTTATATCCTGCGGGGGAAGGCGCGGGCTATGCTGGCGGTATACTTTCAGCTGCAATTGATGGCATTAAAGCCGCAGAAGCACTGGCAATAAGTCTTTTGAAAGTCGAGCAGAAATAATAGCTTACTTAAGTGAATAGAGAGCACTCTCTCTATTCACTTGAATACATTAACGCTAACTCTCTAAAATTTTATAGTTACCATCGATCCATTTCTGCAATCCAGATTTATACCAGCGTGAAAAACGATTATCTGAAGGCCCCCCCGCTAAACATGTATGCAACGAAGTTTCACTCATATCTGCAATCAACCTAACTGAAGGCGAAAAGCTCGTTTTACGCCCGGCACTACTATAAATCTGTCCTTGATGCGGTGTTGCACGCCCACCTAAAAGTGAAATAGATTTCGAGTCAAACCCCATCCACTCTGGAAGCTTTCCTTGAAAAAGCATATTCGTAAAGCTAATTACATTAATCTCTTTCCAAGAAACATTACTATGTGTTGCTTTTGCTGTTTCAAAAGCGGCTAAAAACACTTGTTTTTGCGTTTTACTCTCATACCAATTCGAATGTTTATTTATGATAGCAAGATCAAAGTTTTGATAAAAATCAATAAACACCCCCGTCTCTTCAGACAAATGCTTGACGACATTATCGCCTAAGCCTGCCCCTTCAACACTTGAACCACCAAACACCTCTAGCCTTAATGCATCATAAAAAGCTTCAAACAGTGGTGCACCTTTAGACTCAAAGCCATAACCATAATCCCAATTTTTCAGTAACTGGAAGGCATCACCTTTCTCATCATTTTCTTCTAACAGAGGCAATAAAATGTCTAAAAATAATTTAGCTTGATTTGAATGGACATCAAATTGAAGTGACTTAGTTGACTCAACATTATGCTGGTCATCCTCTGCAAGTATCGCCTCAATGCGTTGAGCCCGATAATTCCCCATAGGCATATTAATGGGATTTTCTTTTCCTAAATGGTTAAGGTCTTGATTGGCAGTAACAATATAACCGGCTTCTGGATTCAAACAGTTCGGTAAATCCTTATAACTAACAATACCCTTCCAATCATAGGTTTCATCCCAACCAGGAGCTGGCGTAAAACCATTCCACTCTGGATGTCGTTTTGGCATTAAGCCCGACATTTGGTAAGCAATATTTCCACTAGAGTCTGATATCACCCAATTCCATGCTGATTCGATTGAACCCAAATGATCCATCGCCTGTTCAGCCGTTACAGTGGCAGCCATTTTCAAACTCGCCATCAATGAACGAGCACCAGAATCTTCAGCTACCCACTTAGTCGTCAAATATTTTCCTGTTTGATTGGGATCACCCTCTAAAACACCATGATGATTTTCATAAAAGGTTATTTTGTCGTCCGTATTTTTTTTTCGTTTGATAATTTCTTGTCGCTCAGTAAATACCTTCCATATTCCCTCATGCCTATACTTGCCATTGTCACAGTCTTCAACCCAGCTATCGACGGTATCCATAAAAGTGTACGTAGCCCCCCAAGCCAAGTCCTTAGTTCGACCAATTACGACACCCGGCAGCCCTGGCATCCCCATTCCAATAATTGAATGCCCAGCCCATTTAAGACTCTGCTCACACCATACATTCGGAAGTCGATTTACTTCAAGGTGCGGATCATTTGCCATAATCGCTTTACCTGATGCTGTCTTCTTACCTGAGACCACCCAATTATTAGACGCCATCATCCTCGGCAAAGCTTGATTCCAAATAACTTCATTAGGAACAATTTTTTCCTGGAGCTGAATGCTTTCTATTAGTGGTCGATCAAACTTACTTACGTCAATGGGAAATAGCTCGGCAAGCTTTTCTGTTGATATACCTGATTGGACTAGTTCGATAAAAAAACGCTCAATTTCAGCCTGAGATTGTGAGAGCGTTAAATATCCTGCCATACGAGAAACAAGAATAGAGTCGCTTATAGTCCAGGGCTCTGGCTGATAACCCATTAATTTTAATGCATAAATTTTCTTTGAAGCAAAACCTGCATTAATACCATCGCAATACGCTTGGCATAAATCGAGCGACTCTTCATCTAACTTTGCTACCTCTTTGTCGAGATTACGGTGCCAATTAGCCCGTCTGAAAAAACGATCTATCTTCAAAGATTCGTCTGTATCCGACAATAATTCACATAGCCGACCTTTTCCTAGTACACGCATCATCATCAACTGTGTGCCTCGATCAACAGCGTGAGAATAGCCACTGCCCCACAGAGCACCTTTCATATCAGCTGCTTCGATGTGCGGAACTCCCTCTTTATCACGACAAATTCTTAACCCTTCTGGCTTCGGACCTGAAATTGAAAAACTTTTTTTATTAAACATATAGCTCACCTATTAACCCACTTAATAAATTCTCATTTAAGGGAATATAAACACAATTGATAACAAATACAATATAAACCCCCAGATCTGGGAATCTATATTCCTGTATGCTAGGCTACATTAATTAAGACCCTCTCAATCAGAATGGAAGTAATAAAATACGATGGGCCGAAAAAGTCTAAAAACAGAACGAGTGAATGAAATTTTAGATGCCTTTGAACACTGCCTTACAAAAAAAGGACTGCAAGGCACAACACTCGATAACATTGCTGAGGAAGCGGGTCTCGCAAGACGAATGATTCGTCATTATATCGGGAATCGTGAGGATCTGATTGATGCTGCCGTTGAAAGAATTATTGAAAAATTTACTCGGTCAGTATTTGATACGATTGATAAATTTGAGCACAAGAACCGCTTTAAGGGGGCATTAGAATATATCTTCAGTGAAGAGTTTAATGAACTCCCTGCCACTAAATTAGTGGCGGCATTACTTGCCGTTAGCTTATATGACGAACAAGTGTGCCGAGCAGTTAAAACTTTATATGATTCATTTCATATAGGGCTCGACCAAGAATTAAAAGCACACATTCCTAACGCACCCGAAACTCAACGCGTACAAACAGCTTACTCTGTTATGTGCCTCTCTTTTGGTGGTGGCTGGATGCGAAACATCGGCTTTGACCCAACCCTTAACATTCAAAACAAGCACATCGCGCAAAGCTTAGTCGACCAACTTCGTTTAGCGTAAAACTAGATCTGCAAACCTTTCTATTCCTCATCACGCTTTACTCCATTACTGACAACCACGTGAATTGAAACTCATAAGCTATACGCTTAAAATTAGGAGCCTGCCACCTTCTTACTTATTGGTCTCTTTGGGTAGCCATACTAGCTATATATCATAACTCTTCTAATATGTGTCACAAGAATCTGAAAACTGTATTTAAATCAAAACTGGTTTTAATAGCATCAGCTTAGATCATCATAATTGGATCTATTCACCCCCTATTTAACAAGCAGAATACTTATGAAGCAATTAATTTATAAAGAAGTATTTTCTATTGCCCAAGATATTATTCATGTTTATTTAACCCTGCTAAGAATTATGGTCCCCGCTTTATTAGTTGTTAAGGGGCTTGAACTCGCGGGCGCAATTGAATGGCTTTCTAGTTTATTAGGCCCTGTTATGTCAGCTGTTGGATTACCTAGCAGCATGGGAATTGTTTGGGCAACAACTATGCTTACTAATATATATGGTGGCATGATTATTTTCTTTGAGCTTAGCAGCAATGAAAGTTTATCTGTTGCGCAAGTCACTGTTTTAGGTTGCATGATGTTAATTGCTCATGGCCTACCAGTTGAAGCCGCGATTGCAAAAAAAGCAGGCGTTAGATGGCGCGCTACACTATGCATACGGATTTTCGGAGCACTAATTTTTGGCGCCTTACTAAATTTCATTTATCAAGAAACAGATTATTTACAACAAACCAATATACTACTCTGGCAACCTGAACTCGTTAAGCCCACCCTACTTGAATGGTGCCTGGAGCAACTGAAAACACTTGCTATGGTCTTTCTCATCATCAGCGCCCTCATACTCTTACTACGCTTACTCAAATGGCTACATATTGAAAGGTTAATGCACTGGCTGCTAAGCCCACTACTCATATTACTTGGGCTGAGTAAACAAGCATCAAATATCACGATCATTGGTATAACGCTCGGCCTGAGCTTCGGTGGAGGATTGCTAATCAAAGAAGCAGAGTCCGGCGCACTCTCATCAAAAGACATTTTTATATCAATGGCGCTTTTAGCTTTATGTCATAGTCTGATTGAAGATACACTATTAATCATGATTTTAGGCGCCCATTTATCTGGAATTTTGTGGGGGAGACTAGCATTTACCCTAGTATTTGTTTCAATGATGTCCCATCTATTAAACTGGAATAAAGGTAGCCCTAGTTATCGATTCTGTATCAATGAATTACCAAAAAAGAAATAGTTAGCCGTATTAAAGTGGGTCTTTTGCTACGGTGCTAGCCCGACGTTGCCATAATAATTAGTTATTTAGACTCTATCAGTAGACAAAATAACATTTATTACTGATAAGTGCGTGGTACTATTTGGAACAATAAGATAACAATACAAAACAGGAAATCAATGTAACGTTTACTTTACCTATTTTATTTATCATTAAGCGACACTAAGAATGAAATATTTTATAGCATTATTGTTGTTTTCACTTTTTCCAATTTCGGTTCTTGGCGCTGATACGATTCATATAAATGAAAACCAAAGCTCTATAGATCCGTCAAAAAGCATCTTCGTTTATGAAGATAAAACACACAATCAAGACATCCATTCGATTACAAAACTTGCCAACAGAAACTGGGTTCATCTTCCCAATGATATTGCTAACTATGGCTTTTCAGAAAGCGCCTATTGGTTTAGCTTCACTATCAACAATGATGGACCTAGCCCGCTTGATCTATACCTGCATTTAAGTTATCCCTTGCTCGATAACGTACAATTTTTTATCTTCAACAATCGTAAGCTTGAGCAACAATATGTCATCGGTGATAAATTTAAGTTTGACCAACGCCCCGTTAAGCACCCTACTTTCTTATTACCTTTTCAACTAAATCAAAATCAAACGAAGCAAGTCTTCCTTCGTGTTGAAACAAATGGCTCACTACAAGTACCGCTCACTATCTGGCAGAAAGAAGCATTCTTAATCGAATCACAATCTTCACAGTTTCTATACGGCTGCTTTCTGAGTGCACTTTTGATTATGTGTGCTTATAATCTTTGCCTATTTCTTATGATTCGGGACGCTAGCTACTTACTTTATAGTTTGTTTATAGTAATGATTATCGGAGTTCATAGCTCACTAGACGGTTTTGCTTACCAATGGTTATGGCCGAACCAGCCTGAATGGCATCAACTGTCAGCCCTTACATTTATCTCACTTGGTTGCATTACTACGGTATTATTTACAAAAAATCTCTTACCTATTCCTCGAAAAAGTCCTATCAGACATGGCGTAAATTTTTTACTAGGGCTATCAATCTGCTCAGCCATTCTTTCTACTCTTATTTCCTACCGCTCTGCCGCCATGTTAAATGGTTTAACAACCATCATCGTCGTGGGAGGCGTCGCAATAATTTGTATTGCGATGCTAAAACACAGCCCTAGTATTGCACGATTTTATACGCTTGGCTGGTCAGCCTATTTTTTGGGTATTGTATTAAAGTCAGCCAGCAAAATGGGATTCATACCATACTCCCCCCTAACAGAGTATGCGGGTAATATTGGCGCCATTATAGGTATTATCCTCATATCCCTTGCTCTTGCCGAACGAATAAATAACGAGCGCAAAGCGAAAGAGCGCGCCCAATTTGAGTCCATTGACAACTTACAGCGCTTTCAAGAACTCTATGAAAACGCCATCGAAGCCATTTTTAGCTTTGACTTAAAAGGGAAGCTTCTAAGTGGAAATCCAGAGTTTCTAAAGCTAGCGGGGATTATTAAACTATCTGCACTCGAAGGAGACTACTCTAATCCTGACGGTTTCATATTACCTACTGATGAGTTTTTTCAACTTCTAGAAAAAGTAAAAACAGACGAAAAAGTGATTGGCCATGAAACACAGCTACACAACAAAGAAGGCGTTAAACGATGGGTTAGTATCTCTGGACGACTAAGTAAGGGCTTTGCTATCAATGAGCCAGTTATAGAGTTCACCTTAATAGACATTAATGAACGCAAAGTATTCGAGCATCAGCTCCAACACCTTGCATCACACGACCCTTTAACAGGTTTTTTTAATCGCCGTGCTTTCGAATCAAAAGCAAAAGAAAAACTAGAAGACGTAAAATCCTATCAAGATACTTGTTGCCTTATGTATATGGATTTAGATCAATTTAAAATTGTTAACGATCTTTGTGGTCATACAGCTGGGGATGTACTGTTAAAGAATTTGAGCCGACGCCTTTTAAATCAGGTCAACAACTTAAATGGAGATCAGGTTATAGCGCGTTTGGGTGGTGATGAATTTGGCATTCTGCTTAGTAATACAAACCTCCATCAAGGACAAGCTATTGCTGAAGAATTTAGAGAATCCATCGAATCATTTTTGTTTATGTGGGAAGGAAGCCGATATTCTTTAGGCGTGAGTATTGGTTTAGTTGAGGTATGCCCTTTTCATCACTCCGTTGAGCAGTTGCTCGTCATGGCCGACACCGCCTGCTATAAAGCAAAAGACTTAGGACGAAACCGCGTACATACGTTTATTGAGACCGATAAAGATTTGCAATTTAGGCAACTTGAAATGCAATGGGTTTCAACAATCAAAGAAGCTCTCTCACAAGAACATTTCTTTTTAGTTTTTCAAAATATCGCTTCAAATGACAAACAAGACCATGAATTTCATTATGAAATACTGCTTCGCCTTTTAAGTGGTAAAGGTAACCTATGCGCACCCAATCAATTTTTACCTGCCGCGGAACGCTATAACCTAATGACTAACATCGACCAGTGGGTGATTAACCACTATTTTACATGGTTAAATGAAAACCCTGAACACCTGAATCAACTCGCGTCAGCAAGTATCAATTTAAGCACCCAAAGTTTGGGTGATAAAGCTTTTTCAGATTTCCTCGTTAAAGCTTTTAATAAGTACTCAATTCCATATAACAAAATATGCTTTGAAATCACCGAAAGCATGGCAATTACCAACCTAGATAACACTCAAACATTTATAAAAAAATTCAGATCGTTAGGCTGCCGATTTGCCTTAGATGACTTCGGGACCGGTTTTTCATCGTACGCTTATTTAAAAGAGCTAAAAGTAGACTATTTAAAGATTGATGGTATTTTTGTGAGAAACATTACGGAAGACAACGTCGACTATGCCATGGTGAAATCTATCAGTGATGTCGCAAAAGCAATCGGCATCGAGACAATCGCAGAGTTTGTTGAAAATGAAGACATCCGCCAAAAGCTCATTGATATTGGTATTACTTACTCTCAAGGCTACCACATACATAAACCAACTAAGCTTGAACCTGCTGCTTTTCAAGCATTTAAGCCCGTTGCATAGCTACGGTGAGCTTTTTCATTTTAAGAAATAGCTTTGAATCCAGTCGTAAAGTTTTTGAACCGATAATTCTTCCAACGCAATAGAAAGAAATTCATCAGCAGGGTCTTGTGACTTGAACGAAAACTGATAGAGCACTGCACTAGGGTTATCGTCATGTAGAATCAATATAATACGCTTATCTGTTTTTAAGCAGTCTATTGTCATCGCGTCCGCAGGAATTCCCTGAGCCCTCATACTTCGACTAACACCTACCACAGGGTTAATTTCTTTAAAGTCTCTTTGAATCAGTGAATGCGTTTCAGTTGCTATATCAGATAATAAAGCCAATGGTTGTTCAATCAAAATGTAACCTGTCGTCCTTTCAAATAATAATTGTTATTTATATATTTCATCTTTTTTGTTTAAAAATAATTGAAACAAAAAAGCCATATTAAAGTTTTATAACTTAATTGACCAAACAAGATTTGATTATTTCAAAGCACTGTATATAATCACAGTACGATAAAAATATACACAACCCGAGGATGGTTAAGGTGATAAAAGACGCAACGATTGTAAAAACTAGTATGTCAAAAATGCCCTACTCACCGTTCAGCCCGCTACCAGGTGTAAACGCCACATTCTCAAATGGCGTAACTAAGCGATTATTTTCTTTTAACCCTGATGAGCTTGATTTTAAAACTGATAATGAGTTTATTGGTTTAACTGAAATAGAAGCAGGCAACTTAATGTTTGATAAAAATATTTCTTTCTTAAAACCTTAACGTGCCTAGCCAAACCTTAGCTCAACTATCGACTTATAAACTGCCCAACCCGGCAAATATATACAAAGAATAAATAGACATAAAGTGCCCACAGCATAAAATTAAATATACTATTCATCCTCCTTCTACATCACTTATACTTATTAATGGTAGTTAGAATGTTTGTAAAAGGATAAGTAGCCTATTCCATAGAGTGCTATAGCAACAGTTCATTATCTAAAGCTTTTTAATAACTTAGCTATATAAGTCACAAAGATAAGGAGGGTCATTATGAAATTTCAGAAAACACTGACCGTCATCATTACATGCATATTGTTTTTAACTGCAAAAGGCCTGATCGCTGAAGGGCAAGCAGACAGAGAAAACGATACAGCATTTGGTCCAATGTCTGCTGAATTATTAATTCAACATATTAATAGTACTTTTGGCGCGACTGCGGCGGGTAATGAAATGGGCGGCATGGAAATGGAGAAAGAACTAGATCACTTAAACTTTTCTTATCGGGGACAAAGACAAAACCCTCAATATAAAGAGATGACAGCGATAGAGTACAAAAGAGCCTCTTTTGGTTCTAATCATTAACTAAGAGGTGCGCTCAGCAAGCATTATATTTACAAGCTTTGCGCGCCCAAGCATTAAACTAAATGCCCCCACAAATCGTATTCATCTGCCTCTTCTATTTCGACCTGAACAAAATCACCAGGTGATAAGTGTGTAGCACCGTCTATAAATACACACCCGTCAATTTCTGGCGCATCAGCCATTGTTCTTGCCACAGCGCCTTCAGGTGTAACTTCATCAACAAGCACAACCTGTATTGACCCAACTTTGGCCTGCAAACGTTTAGCACTAATAACGGCTTGTGTTTCCATAAAGCGTTTTTGACGTGCTTCTTTTACATCCTCAGGAACTGGGTCAGCTAATTCATTGGCTTTCGCACCATCAACGGCTGAATAGGTAAAGCAACCAACACGATCCAACTGAGCCTCTTCTAAGAAATCTAGTAGCAATTGAAAATCTTCTTCTGTTTCTCCAGGAAAACCGACGATGAACGTACTTCTAATCGTCAGCTCTGGACAGATCTTACGCCATGCTTTGATACGCGCTAAATTATTTTCAGCCGCGGCTGGGCGTTTCATTGCTTTTAAAACTTTAGGGCTAGCATGTTGTAACGGAATATCGAGGTAAGGAAGAATTTTACCTTCAGCCATCAAAGGAATCACCTCATCAACGTGAGGGTAAGGGTAAACATAGTGCAAACGAACCCACACTCCCATCTCGCCCAGCGCAACACAAAGTTCAAGCATTCTTGTTTTTACTGGTCGGCCATCCCAAAAAGAGGTTTGATATTTCAAATCCAGACCATAAGCACTGGTATCTTGAGAAATGACTAAGAGCTCTTTTGTTCCAGCAGCAACCAAACGCTCGGCTTCATCTAAAACTTCACCTGCTGGCCGACTGACTAAACGCCCACGCATATCCGGAATAATACAAAAGGTACATTTATGGTTACAACCTTCAGATATTTTCAAATAAGAATAATGTCGAGGGGTTAACTTAACACCATGATCAGGAACTAAATCAATATGTGGATTATGGATCTTACTGGTAGGTATCCAGTCATGCACTGCGCCAACAACTTCTTCATAAGCCTGGGGCCCCGTTACAGCAAGTAAACCAGGGTTTTTCTTTCGAATGAGCTCGGCATCACTTCCCTTACCCATACAGCCCGTAACAATAACTTTGCCATTTTCTTTCATGGCCTCGCTAATCGCATCCAATGATTCTTGCTTAGCAGAGTCAATAAAACCACACGTATTGACCACCACCACATCCGCATCGTTGTAGCTAGGCACAACATCATAACCATCTATTTTGAGTTGCGTTAAAATTCTTTCAGAGTCCACTAAAGCTTTCGGACAACCAAGACTAATAAAGCCAACCCGGCCGGCATTATCCTGATCTTCATTTATACTTGAAGGAGCTGAATTACTTTTATCTTTTAAAGCAGATGGTTTTGATACGGATATTTTGTCTGTCATAGTACTCTTCAGTTATTACACATTGGTCAAAGTGCGCGGATTATACCTGAAAAGGATGTGAATATCAGATCGTTTTTTAAACAATAAATGTAAGTTTTTTGTAGCGTTCGGTAATGTAAGACCCTAACTTAATAATACGAGCGACAAGCCATTTAAACTAAAACAAATGTAAAACCTCTGCTTCAAAAAAAGACTTTATGTACATTTCTAACGTAGAATTTCGAAAATATAGCCATATCAGAAATATATTCTTTAAGGGTTTTTACTTTGACACTGCACTTTTTAATTCAGATTCTCGAAACTTTGATATTTTTTTTGATTTTTCTAGCTGGGTTTAAAGTTTATAAGAGTTATTCTCTCTTTTTAACAGCGCTAAATAAAACTGAAGTTGAAGTTGAAGTTGAAGTTGAAGTTGAAGTTGAAGTTGAAGTTGAAGTTGAAGTTGAAGTTGAAGTTGAAGTTGAAGTTGAAGTTGAAGTTGATACAATTATTGTGACCGACACTCCTTATCTATTTCAAAAAAAGCCCGATGTAATTTTAAATGACTACATCGGTGACTTTTTTTAAATCTTATATTTAATCCACACTGATTAATTCTACTGTTCCATCAGGTAATATTTCTGCAATTTTCCCCTTTGGCTCGTCTAAAAAGACCTGCATTAAAGCAAATACCACAAAACAACTCACACAAATTACCGTAAAAAATGTAGTCGCATCAGTTAAAGAATATACCAATAAGAAACTTGCTGCGCCAACATTACCATAAGCACCGGTTAACCCTGCTATTTGCCCAGTTAAACGTCTCTTTATCATTGGAACAACACCGAAAGTAGCACCCGCACCAGCCTGTACAAAGAAAGAGCAGAATATTACTACTGTCATTGTGAGCGCGATCGACCAGGATGAATCAATTAAGCTAAGCCCAGCATAACCAAACGCAGAACCCATCACAGTAATTAGCAATGAGCGCTTACGCCCTACCTTATCACTAATATAACCACCACCAGGTCGAGCAATAAGATTCATCGCCATAAAACTTGAAGCCATTGCCGCTGCCATCGCGATTGACACATCAAATACATCAATAAAATAAAGCGGTAACATTGATACTACAGCTACTTCAGAACCGAAGGTAACCATATAAGCCAAATTTAGTAACGCAACTTGTTTAAATTTGTACTGATGAAGCTCTGCAACACCCTTGCTTAAATTCTCTTGATTTACCTTAAATATTTGTACAACCTGATAGACAAACCAAACAGATAAACCAATCCAAATCCCTTGCGTTACAGTCTCATTTAACAAACCAACGCCGGCTGGAGATAAACGCCATGCAATAACCCCCATTGCTAAAAACATTGGAATACACATGATAATGTATAAGACAAAATCACCTTTACTTGTGACTTCCATCGGTCCTAATTTTTTAGGTGAAAAATAAGTAGACCCCTGAGGCGTATTTCTAACATACGTATAAAAAATGAAAGCATAAAATATAGAAACAACACCCGCCGAACCCGCAGCAGCACGCCAGCCTTCATCTCCACCAAAAAAAGCCGCTAAAGCTGGCAACATAAAACCTGCCGCTGCCGCACCAAAGTTACCCCAACCGCCATAAACACCCTGAGCCGTTCCAGCTTGTTTTGCAGGAAACCATTCTGTAATCAAACGTATACCAATCACAAAACCTGCACCGGCAAACCCAAGCAAAAATCTAAATGTGGCTAGTTGCTCGTAAGACTGAGCTAGAGAAAATCCAATACATAAGCCACCCGAGATAACCAACAAAACACTAAACATTAAACGCGGACCAAATTTGTCTACTAACATTCCGACAATCGTCCTAGAGGGTATTGTTAATGCTACATTCAAAAACAGTAATGCTTTCGCTTCTGCAGGTGTTAAACCAAAAGTTTGAACAATTAAAGGCATTAACGAACTATGACTAAACCACATAAAAAATGTGATAAAGAATGCAAACCAAGATAAATGAAGCGTTTTAATCTTTTTATCCTGAAAGTTAAAAATATTAAATTTTTCTGCTGACATTAATGACTCCACCTAGGTGAATGATAAGGGTTAAAAAGTTAGTTATCATTTTTAATGCACATATCGAGCCATTATATTGTTTCCCTTAATATTCAACACACTACACTTAAAACCAAGATGGTAAATAGATTTTAGCTTAACTAAGTTTCACGTAGCGCACTACTTTAGACCACACGTACTTTATGCGGGAATGATGCGACCGATAACAGACCACACCATACAATTGCGGACTAAGGCGACAGAAGCGCCTTACAATGGTTTATCGCCTAGTGTGGCGATTTTTACTTCTCTCTCCCTGCTTAACCCCCTTATTGACTGACTTAGTACGGCTTCTTGCTAAATCCTTCATTTCCTGAATACTTTTCTGCTTCACTGTAATGGGTGGGAGCGAAACTAGTGCACGCAAGTCATTAACACCTTTGTTATTCAACTCTTCCCATACACCCACTTTTAAACGACTGGGCAAAAAGATACAACCGTAACGTACACGCTTTAGTCGACTAACCTGAACTTCTTGCGATTCCCAAAGTCGTCTAACTTCTCTATTCTTACCTCCCATGAGCACGGCATGAAACCATTTATTACGTCCGTCACCACCAAACTCTCGAACGTCCGTAAATTTTGCAATGCCATCCTCCAATAAAACACCTTCTTTCAAACGTGCAAGCATAGCGTCATCAACGTCCCCATTTACGCGCACCGCATACTCGCGGTCAATTTCATACGAAGGGTGCATTAGTCGATTAGCTAGCTCACCATCAGTCGTCAAAATCAAAAGTCCTGATGTATTAATATCCAAACGCCCTACTGAAATCCAGCGTTGTCCTTTTAGTTTAGGCAGATGGTCAAATACAGTAGGCCTTCCTTCTGGATCAGAGTTGGAGCAAACAACACCTTCTGGCTTACTGTATACAATTACACGGTAATCCTGATCAGATAAACCTCTAACATCAACGGGTGTACCATCAACAGTCAGTTTATCTTTTGCCAGAACTCGATCCCCAAGCACTACCTTTTCATCATTTTTTAAAACACGACCTTCCGAAATCCACCGCTCAGCCTCACGCCTTGAGGCTAAGCCAGCTTTTGCAATAACCTTTTGAATTCGTTCACCTAGCGGTGGCGCATTATCTGGCGTTGGAGTTGTCGTCATTATTTTGCCCGTATTAAAAAGTAAGGATCTAGTACAACAGTACGATCATTTTTTTCAAGTAAACTTTAAACTAGCTAGAATGAACCAAGCTGGCTTTGAGAATTTCGTTCTTTAGGTCATCAAATGTATGGACCGCTGGAAATTGTGGAAATTCATCAATTACATTTTGAGGTGATTTGAATAAAATACCTGCCTCAGCCTGCGATAGCATAGTCGTGTCGTTATATGAATCGCCCGCTGCAATCACGCGATAATTCAATAATTGAAATGCTCTTACTGATTGACGCTTTGGATCTCTCTGGCGCAACAAGTAATCAGTAATTTTACCATTTTGGTCAATTTCTAACTTATGACAAAACAATGTTGGGTTTCCAAGTTTTGGCATAAGAGGCATACCGAATTCATAAAAAGTATCTGACAAAATAATCACTTGAAAACGCGGCGCTAGCCATTCTATAAACTCTTTCGCGCCAGGAATTGGATCTAAGCCAGTAATTACTTCCTGTATTTCATTAATACCGAAGCCGTGCTCATCTAAAATACTCAAACGCTGCTTCATTAAAACATTGTAGTCAGGGATATCCCTCGTTGTAGCTTTAAGCGCATCAATACCTGTTTTTTCTGCAAAAGCGATCCAAATTTCAGGAATCAAAACTCCTTCTAAATCAAGACAAACTAACTCCACAACTCTCTCCAATCTCTATGTTTTATGACTGATATAATATATACCGCGCATTCTAACTAAATAACACGCACTTGCATAATGTAAAATGTGCTATAGAATCGCCAAAATAATTTACAGTAGATACTAATTAGCAAATTTAAGAGGAAGAAAGTCAATGCCTATCGACTTTAAAGATTTACTTACAAATAATGCATCCACGATCACTGATGAATTAATTGCAGAATTGAATGACGAGCTTTCCCAAAAATCACCTCGTGAAATCTTAAAATTTGCACTTAAGTCTTTTGAAAAAGTTGCTGTTTCTTTCAGTGGCGCTGAAGACGTAACGCTTATTGAGATGGCGCATAAGCTAGCCCCCCCACTAAATGTTTTTTCATTGGATACAGGGCGCCTTCACCCAGAAACCTACCAATATATAGAAAATATTCGGGATCATTACAACATAAACCTAGAGATCATGGCACCTAATGCTGACGCACTTGAAGCCTTGGTAAAAAAGAAAGGCCTCTACAGTTTTTTCAAAGACGGGCATAAAGAATGCTGCGGCATTCGAAAAGTTGAACCTTTGAAGCGAAAACTATCCACATTAGATGCTTGGATCTCAGGCCAGAGAAAAGATCAAAGCCCCAGCACAAGATCAAGCGTACCGGTAGTAGAAATTGATCACAGCAACTCTAACGATCAACGAAAGTTGATTAAATTCAACCCGTTAGCTAACTGGACATCAAAAGAAGTATGGGATTATATTCGTATGTCAGAAGTGCCATTCAACCCATTACATGAAAAGGGTTTTACGAGCATTGGCTGTGAACCTTGCACTCGCCCAGTACTGCCAAATCAACACGAGCGCGAAGGCCGATGGTGGTGGGAAGAAGCAACTCAAAAAGAATGCGGATTACATATCATAAAATAGAATCAAGTATGCTGCAGACAAACATTTGACTACGAAGCTAGAAACCGACCAAACCTCTAGCTTCGATTAAAACTAATATTTTGGCAGACTAATCCCTTCAAATAAAGGCTGAATTTCTTGCCGATGAGCATGACGATAACTTGCAGCATCCACCACTTCTTTCGTTAAATGCGGCGCAAATTGTTGTAAAAATTCATACATATAACCTCGCATAAAAGTACCTTTTCGAAAACCAATATTTGTAACACTTTCAGCGAAGAGTTTATTTGTATTAATGGAGGCTAAATCACTATCTTTGGCCGGATCATAAGCCATTGAAGCGATAATACCGATCCCTAAGCCCAATTTAACATAGGTTTTAATCACATCGGCATCGGAAGCGGTGAATACAATATTTGGTGATAAACCAGCCTCCTCGAACGCTTCATCTAGCTTTGATCGACCTGTAAAGCCTTTAACATAAGTGACGATCGGATACTCAGCAAGTTTCTCAAGTGTCACATCATGCACATTCGCCAAAGGGTGGTTTTTAGGAACAACAACGTTTCTATTCCAGCTATAGCAAGGCATCATAATTAAGTCTGCATGCTTTTCGAGCCCTTCCGTTGCAATCGCAAAGTCTACCTTTCCATTGGCAGCCATTTCAGCTATCTGAGCCGGTGTTCCTTGATGCATATGCAAAGAGACATCAGGAAAAGCCCCCATAAACCGGTGAATTGTTTTTGGTAACACATATCGAGCTTGAGTATGCGTTGTGGCAATCGTTAGGTCACCTTTTTGCTCATTCTTAAACTCCTCAGCTATATGTTTAATACTTTCAACTTGTCCAAGTATTTCGCCCACTACTTTCAATATTGCCTCACCTGCTGGCGTGATACGCGTTAAATGCTTACCACTTCGACAAAAAATCTCTACACCCAACTCATCTTCAAGCAAACGCATTTGTTTACTTACACCAGGTTGCGATGTGTATAAACTTTGAGCTGTTGCAGAAACATTTAGGTCATGATGCGCCACTTCCCAAATATAACGGAGTTGTTGTAGTTTCATTTATGTCTCCAGACGAGCGATATAACAATATAGAATAAGACCATATTCAAACATTCCTTTATTGAATATAATTTTAAAGCTATAGTTCTTTATTAATACCAACCAATGAACAAAAAACAAACATATTTACCCAGTGCTTTTAATATAGACCAATATTATGGAATTACTCGCTTTAACTGATTTTATAACATATATTCTGGCCGGTGCAGGGGTTGGATTTGCAGTAGGATTAACTGGTGTAGGTGGCGGTTCACTTATGACGCCTCTTCTAATTTTGTTTAACTTTCCTGCACATATCGCAATAGGTACAGACCTAATCTATGCAGCAGGAACCAAGGCGAGCGGCGTATTAAGCCATGCAAAGCAATCAACCGTAAATTGGGAAATTGTATTAAGACTCAGTATAGGGAGCATTCCCGCTTCTTTACTGACTATTTATTTACTAAAAAGTGTATTTGGTGACCCTCAATCTTATCAGCATATTTTATTATCTACGCTTGGTTTTATGCTCATTGCCACAGCAATCGTAATTTTAATAAAACCCATATTAAGTAAATCTCATAAAGTCTCGAATGACGAATACAGCACCCTAAAGAAACACCAAGGTAAAATCACAATCTTCGTAGGTTTTATTTTAGGCATTTGTGTCACGCTTACCTCCGTCGGCGCTGGCGCATTTGGTGCTGCAGTGCTCATGCTACTCTACCCTCGGCTAAGCCCCGTCACTATAATAGGCACTGACATTGCTCATGCTGTACCACTAACCCTTATTGCTGGCTTAGGCCATATGCAGTTAGGTAATGTCGACTTCACGCTATTAGGCAGCTTATTAATAGGCTCTATCCCTGCAATACATTTTGGTTCAAAACTTAGTAAAAAATTACCAAGCCATATTTTACAGCCGATTTTGGCCTCTATTTTATTGGTAATTGGTTCTAAGTATGCGTTTTTCTAAACTTTCTACACACGAAGTACCGCTTATGCTTTCAAGTGCTAAGGCTTAGTGTAAGATGTCGATAACACGATGTATCAAATTTTAATAGTGAATAAGACCATACCATGTTATTGCAAACCAAGTTTCTAGCGCCTACCTACAACCCAAAAAGTGTTGAGCGAACACAAATTCTTGCTAGATTAGCGCCTCGCAACGCAAGAAAGTTAGTGCTAATCTCGGCGCCTGCCGGCTATGGTAAGACGACACTTATATCGCAGTGGCTTCAGAGTCAGGATAGAAACTTTTGTTGGTTATCATTAGACAATACAGATGATGACCCTGTTAGGTTTTGGCGCTACTTAATCAGCTCTATTGATACTAAGATTGAAAACATTGGTGCTAATGCAAACAAGTTTCTTGATACGACACCGCCCCATCTTGAAGCTGCAATCACCGCATTAGTTAATGAGCTCAATCAATATTCCGTTTCAGGCCACTCACTAACAATCGTTCTTGATGACTTCCATGTCATTCAAAATAAAGAGGTTCTCCAACTATTCACCTACTTCATTGATTTCATCCCAACAGACATTGAAGTAATCATGACAACTCGGTTTGAACCAAACCTTCCAATTTCACGTTGGAGTGTAAAGAATTGGGTGGATCAAATTTATGCAAGCGACCTAGTGTTTTCGTACAATGAGTCAAAGGTATTTTTTACCTCTTATATGGGACTTACGTTTACCGATAAACAAATAGGCGAAATTTTTACTAAAACGGAAGGCTGGATAGCGGCAATGCAGCTCACCGCACTGTCAGCCTCCTCAACACCTAATAATGAGCAGAAATACTTATCGACTCACCAGCTTTTTGCCGATGATCGTCATTTTTCAGACTATATTTTAAGTGAAATACTTGAACATCAAACAATAGAAACAAGTGATTTTCTGCTAGAAACAGCCTGTTTATTAAGATTAAATGCAGACTTATGCGACCGCATACGCGATAAAAGTGACAGCAAACAAATACTTGAATACCTACTTGCTTCTAACCTATTCCTTATTCCACTAGATACAAATCAATACTGGTTTCGTTATCATGACATGTTTCGAGACGCGCTCCTTAAAAGAGCTCGATCAACACCCAATGAAAAAATCATAAATTGCCAAAAATTAGCGATAGACTGGTTGATTGAACACAATCAAGCACATGAAGCAATTGAGCAAGTAGTACAACTTGAAGACTGGGAATTACTTACAACCTTGCTCGAAAATCATGGAAACAACTTAATTCATGAAGGGCACCATCTTCCGGTTCTAGAGTGGATTTCAAAGGTTCCAGAAAATCTGGTGAGTCAATCACCTCGCTCAATTATGCTTAAAATTTGGGCTTTATATTTCAGCAATAAGATTGAGATAATTCCTCCTATTTTGGAGGAATTAGAAATACTAATAGACCAACAACGTCTAGACAACATTGAGACCAGCGCCAATGAGCTAATTGATTTACATAGCGAAATTTCATTAATTCGCGCCTATCTTGCTCGATCTCAATCAGACCTTAAAAGTGCCAACCAACTAACAAAAGAAGTGTTAAAAGAACTCGACAGCACAAACATGCCTTTAAAGTCCGTTACATATTACGGAATAGGACTAGATAGCTTTGCTGTAGGAGACTTAGATTCTGCTGAATCAGCGCTGTTAGCTGCTATAGATCATGGAAAACGCGAAAAGAAATATACAACAGTTCTCTCAAGTAGCGGACTACTCGGCTGGATATATTATTACCAAGGAAAGCTTGAAATCGCGTTAGAGACAGGAATTTCCAACCAGCGATGGATTGACAGCTACCATGACCCGGCACAACCCCGTATCATTTCTTGCTGGCAAAACAGTGCATTAGCGATGATTTATACTGAAAAAGCTGAGTTCACCATTGCTGAAGCCTACATTAACCCACTTCTAAAACATCTTGAAATCGGAACTGAAGCTGGTCAACACGTAATGATTCAATATGTAATGGCGACTTTGTTATTTGCACAAAAGCGATTTGTTGATTCAATTGAATGCATTGATGATGCCCTTCATGTATATCAGCACAAAAAAGAGTCTATCGCCTTTGCCCCTCCTAGCTTAAGTGCATTAAAGTCTAAATGTTTATTATCTATGGGCAAACACCAGAAAGCTCAACACATTATTGATGAGCTTGATAGCGCCTCGATCAATGAAATACCGCTTAATTTTGAAGATATTAACTTAACAAAAGCGCGAATTTTCACAGAACAAGCACAATACACACTTGCTTTAGAAATACTTGATCGTTTGATTATTCAAACAAAGTCTCACCATCATATTTATCATTTAATACAAGCACTTAGCCTCCAATCTCTTGTGCAATTAAAAATTCATGATAATGAAGCAGCACGCACAAGCATTAATGAGTCCATACTTCTTGCTTCACAAGACGGATTCATATCTGTTTATACCAATGAAAATCAAAGCATTCAACAAGCCTTAGCTTTATGTTCTGACCCTACGATTTCAGATAATTATTTACAAAAGCTCACATCTATCCTTGGCATACAGGCTAATTTAACGCCTACCCAAGCAGAGCTCCCGGGTGCTGCGGCTCTAGAAAGCAACAAACAACTCTTAGAGCCATTAAGTCAGCGTGAATTAGAAGTCTTGGATTTGATCAACCAAGGTTTAGCTAATAAAGAAATTGCGCGAAAGCTTACTTTGGCACCGGCTACGGTGAAGGCGCATATTCGGAACCTATACGGGAAAATTGATGCGAAAAGTCGAACAGAAGCATTATCCAAAGCAAGAAGTTTAGGGCTAATTTAACCAACCCTAGAAATGAAAAAACAACTGATTTTGCGTTTTGTGTAACCGTACTTTAAACCTCATCAGCTTAATGCTCAAACCTTCAAGGACTTTATAAAATTTTGTGAGGTTCGCGAGTTTCTGTTTTAAAGCGCCAAAACCATCACAACACATTAAAATTAACACAGTGAGTTATTAAATGATTCGAGCATTCGACATCACCACATCTACTCTTGCATCAACACTGCGCTCTTGGCGTGGCACTTCAGCAAGTAAAACATCGAAACAAGCCGAACAAAATCTAATTTTATTTGAGCGCGAAGGTTGTTCTGAGTGTCGATTTGTAAGGGAAGCACTGACCGAATTAGACCTGAACGTAATGATCGCACCCTGCCCTAAAGGGGGCAAAAACATTCGTAAATTAAAGCGCGAATCTAGAAGTGATGAGCTACCCTTTCTTGTAGATTCGAATACAGACCAAAAGATCAGTGGCCGACGGGCTATTACAGAATACCTTTTCAGCGAGTATCGTGACAAAAAAATACCGAAGCAATTAGAAGATAACTTCGTTAATAACACAAGCTCAATACTAGCGAGTATCGTACGCTTAAATGCAGGTATAAATGCAGTAAAAGCGCATACAGCGAAGCTACCCTTAACACTTTATAGTTTTGAATCTAGCCCGTTTTCTAGACCTGTTCGAGAAAGACTATGTGAATTAGAGCTGCCGTACCTACTAGTTAATTTAGGAAAACAGCAAAAGGCAGATATGGGGTCCGCAAATTTCAGATTTAGTTTAAAGCCCTATAGGCCCATACCAAATACAAAGCGAGATGAATTTTTTAAGAAACACGGAAATGTTCAGGTCCCTTTTCTTGTAGACCCTAATACAGGTGCTGAGCTTTTTGAATCAAAGGATATTGTGACGTACTTGAATCGAACTTACCTTATTAACTAAGAGAATTCATCTAGATGAATTTATAATTCATGAAACAATCGTAGATTGAAAACATGCTTGTTTTCAATCTACTTACACTTGATAGGCTTAAGCTAAATGTTATTTAGCCTGTTTGCTAAGGTACTCATCATACGTGCCATGAAAATCAACAACCCCTGTTGGCGTCAATTCGATGATACGCGTCGCCAAAGAAGAAACGAACTCCCTATCATGACTCACAAATAACAAGGTGCCCGTATAATTATCTAATGCAAGGTTTAAAGACTCGATAGACTCCATATCCAAGTGGTTAGTGGGCTCATCTAAAACCAAAACATTTGGTTTTTTAAGCATCAACTTACCAAAAATCATACGACCTTGTTCTCCACCGGAGATCACTTTGACTGACTTCGTAATATCATCTTGAGAGAACAGTAGGCGACCTAAAGTACCACGAATAACTTGCTCATCATCCGCCTCTTTACCCCATTGATTCATCCAATCAACCAAGTTTTTATCTTCTTCAAAGTCTGATGCATGATCCTGCGCATAATAACCAATTTCAGCATTCTCAGACCATTTAACTTCACCCCCAGTCAGTTCAGTATCACCCACTAAACACTTAAGCAATGTGGTTTTACCGATACCGTTGGCACCGATAATTGCAATACGCTCACCCACTTCAACCATTAAGTTCAGGTCTGTGAATAACTTCTGATCATACGATTTCGCTAATCCTTCCACTAGAAGCGCTTGTCTGTGTAACTTTTTCTCTTCTTCAAAACGAATAAACGGATTTTGTCGGCTAGAAGGTTTAACATCAGCAAGTTCAATTTTATCAATCCGCTTTGCTCTTGACGTTGCTTGCTTCGACTTCGATGCGTTAGCAGAAAACCGGCTAACGAACGCTTTAAGATCAGCAATCTGAGCCTTTTTCTTCGCGTTGTCTGACAGTAACTGCTCACGAGACTGTGTTGCTGCGGTCATATATTCATCGTATGAGCCAGGAAATAAACTAATTTCACCGTAGTCTAAATCGGCCATATGCGTACAAACACTATTCAAAAAGTGCCTATCGTGCGAAATAATAACCATCGTACAATTCCGCTCATTAAGAATGCTCTCTAACCAACGAATGGTATTTATATCCAAGTTGTTGGTCGGTTCATCAAGCAACATGATATCGGGTTCAGAAAAAAGCACCTGAGCGAGTAATACTCGCAACTTCCAACCTGGAGCGACTTCACTCATTAGTCCGTAATGCTGTACCTGAGGAATATCTAGCGCTAGTAATAATTCACCCGCTCTAGCTTCGGCACTGTATCCATCCATTTCAGCAAATTCACCTTCTAAATCACCGGCACGAATTCCATCCGCTTCAGTCATTTCTGGGTTCGCATAAATCGCATCTTTTTCAGCTTTAATCGCCCATAACTCTTCATGCCCCATGATCACAGTATCCATGACACTAAACTCTTCATAGGCAAATTGATCTTGGCGTAACTTACCAATACGCTCACTAGGGTCTTTAGAAACGTTTCCACCCGATGGCTCCAAATCGTTACCTAATATTTTCATAAAGGTTGATTTACCACTGCCGTTGGCACCAATTAAACCGTAACGGTTTCCATTACCGAATTTAACAGATACATTTTCAAAAAGTGGCTTCGCGCCGAATTGCATAGTGATATTAGCGGTTGTAAGCAAGATAGTCTTCCGAGTAATAAGTTAATATAAAGTCGAATTTCTCACACATTTATAACCATTCACGATGTGATAATGATATGGATGCGAAAAATGTGGCGCATATTATGCCACAAACTGTTCAATAGCTGTACACTTCTCTGATGAGATTTAACTTTTGTTTAGGTGTTTAGTAAGTGAAAAAAATTGCTGTTTTTGTTGATGTTCAAAATATCTATTACACGACGCGACAAACCTATGGTCGCCAATTTAATTATCGTAAACTTTGGGACAAAATAAAATCTGAAGGCTGCGTAGTGTCTGCGCTCGCATATGCCATACATCGAGGCGATGACAAACAGCTAAAATTCCAAAATGCTCTCAAGCACATTGGATTTACCGTAAAACTTAAACCATATATTCAACGCAGGGATGGTTCTGCCAAAGGTGATTGGGATGTCGGCATTGCCATTGATGTCATGTCTATTGCCAAAGACGTCGATACTGTCATTTTATTATCAGGCGATGGTGACTTCGACCTTCTACTTGAAAAAATAAAACGGGACTACCACGTGCAAACCGAAATCTACGGTGTACACCCCTTAACCGCTAAATCACTCATAGATTCGGCCAACGTATTCCACCCAATCGATGAACAACTATTGCTCTAGCTTAAAAAACAACCAGAACTAAAACCAATACTTGAATTATATATGAATGGCTTCGCTGTAGTTTCAATAAAGAGTGCTTAAAGGTATCATTCGCGACCTTATTCATTATTAAATTGATTCTTATGTCGCACGTGATCCTTCCTAAAAGTGGCCTCCCCTCTAAAGCAGATGACAACCGAACTTGGGGGCGCGTTAAACTAGGTGCTACCCCCTATTTAATTCATACACTCCTTAACGAATTAGATTCATTTTGCTTATTGATCACAAAAGACTCACAACAAGCGTACTCAATTGAATCAAGCTTAAAATTTTTTAGCGATGAAACATTTGAGCCTGATGAAATTCTTGTTTTTCCTGATTGGGAAACACTCCCATACGATACATTTTCACCTCACGAAGACATTATTTCGCAAAGGTTAGACACCCTAAACCGCTTACCACACGTGAAAAAAGGGATTTTAATTATCCCTATTACAACCTTGCTACACCGCTTACCGCCAACCAGCTTTATTCAGGGTAACTCGCTTTCCTTAAAGGTTGGGCAAAACTTTGACACCAAAAGCTATAAAAACTCCTTAGAATCGGTGGGTTACCGAAACGTAGCTACCGTTTATGAACACGGTGAATATACGCAGCGCGGCGCAATATTTGATATATTCCCAATGGGAAGCGCACACCCCGTCAGAATAGAATTATTTGATGATGAAATTGAAAGTCTAAGAACGTTCGATCCTGAAACACAGCGTTCTAAAAAGAAATTGGATGGGATCAAGATTTTACCCGCTTATGAGTTTCCGTGGGACACTCAAAGCCGTATGACCTTTCGAAACCAATGGCTTGAACAGTTTCCCAATGCCACAGTAAATACACCTTTAATCAGAGATATTAAGAATGGCATAAAACCTCATGGCATCGAGTATTATAGCCCATTATTTTTTAATGAAATGAGCTCTCTTTTTGACTATTTACCAAAAGACACCTTAGTTTTAACGCCACCAGAAACGCCAGAATTAATCGACACGTTATGGGCGGACATCAACCATCGTTACGAAGAGCATCGTTATGACATTCAACGTCCGATACTTCCACCACGAAACCTATTTTTAAAAGCAGACGAACTCTTTTCAAGTTTAAAAACATTTCCACGCATTACACTAGAGCCCAATACAGTTGCAACAACTTCTGGTAAAGAAAACCTTGAAATTGACGTACTGCAAAATGTATCAATTGACGACAGGGCCACAGACCCAGTTAGCAAACTAAAAACAAATCTAGATGGGTTTGATGGCCGAACACTTATTCTTGCGGAATCAGCAGGTCGAAGAGAAGTACTCGCGGATCTTTTTAAACAATATTCACTCAAGTTCCAGCAAGTTCCAGACTGGCCTTCATTCTTAGCAAAAGACCATTCTGTTTCACTTTCTGTCGGTGGTTTGAGTCATGGCTTTATTTCAACCATCGAATCTTTTCAAATCATCACAGAAACAGAACTTTTCGGCCAACGAGTTATTCAAAGTCGTCGGAGGAAAAAAGCCACTGACAATGCCGAACTGGTCGTCAAAAACCTAACAGAATTAAGAATTGGCTCTCCTGTTGTTCATATTGATAATGGCGTCGGTCGGTATAGAGGTCTAGAAACGCTACAAGTGGGCGACCTAGTTGACGAATTTTTAACCTTAGAATATGCCAATGAAGCGAAGCTTTATGTGCCTGTTGCATCGCTACACCTAATTTCAAGATATAGCGGCACGGATGAATCGCTCGCACCGCTTCATAAGCTTGGCACAGAGAAATGGAGTGTCGCCAAGAAGAAAGCGATGGAGAAAATTCGTGACACTGCTGCCGAACTCCTCGAAGTTTATGCAACTCGCGAAGCTCAAAAAGGCTATAAGCATGATAAACCAGGCGAAGCATATCGCTCATTTTGCGCTAGCTTCCCATTTGAAGAAACACCCGATCAAATCAATGCCATCAATGCCGTAAAACAAGATATGACGCGTGAACAACCAATGGATCGATTGATATGTGGTGACGTAGGCTTTGGTAAAACGGAAGTCGCAATGCGCGCAGCATTCATAGCAACTCATTCAGGTAAGCAAGTTGCCATTTTGGTCCCGACGACCCTATTAGCGCAACAGCATTTTGAATCATTCCAAGATCGTTTTGCTGATACCGCAATTAAAGTAGAAGTATTATCACGCTTTAACACCACTAAATCTCAAACCCAAACACTGAAAAACATTGCAGAAGGTAAAGCCGACATTATCGTCGGCACCCATAAACTAATACAACAAGATGTAAAATATAAAGATCTAGGCTTGTTGATAATTGATGAAGAGCATCGTTTTGGTGTACAGCAAAAAGAAAAAATAAAAGCTTTTAGAGCAAATGTCGACATTCTCACGATGACTGCCACTCCCATCCCGCGAACCTTAAATATGGCAATGGGCGGTATACGTGACTTATCTATTATTGCTACCCCCCCCGCCAAACGACTCTCAGTTAAAACCTTTGTACGAGAACGTGAAGACGCCTTAATTAAAGAATCATTATTGCGAGAGATATTACGTGGAGGGCAAGTTTATTATTTATTTAATGACGTTAAAAACATCGAAAAAGAAGCTGAATACCTTCAAAAACTCGTACCTGAAGCGCGCGTAGGCGTTGCTCATGGTCAAATGCGAGAACGTGAATTAGAGCAAGCGATGACAGACTTCTACCATCAGCGCTTCAATGTATTAGTTTGCTCTACAATTATTGAAACAGGGATTGATATTCCGAACTCTAACACAATTATTATTGATCGAGCTGACAAGTTTGGCTTAGCTCAACTTCACCAATTGCGTGGTCGTGTAGGCAGGTCTCATCACCAAGCGTATGCATACTTGCTCACCCCTGAAGCTAAAAAACTTAGTGGCGATGCTCAAAAACGCTTAGATGCAATTCTTGCTTCCCAAGCACTCGGTGCAGGATTCATGCTTGCAACACATGATTTGGAAATACGCGGTGCAGGTGAACTACTGGGGTCAGAACAAAGCGGTCAAATACAAAGCATCGGCTTTACACTTTATATGGAGTTACTAGAAGAAGCAGTCAAGTCGCTACAAGAAGGCAAAGAGATCAATTTAGAAAGCCCATTTGAAGTAACTGAAATTAACCTTCGTATACCTGCAATCATTCCTGAAGACTATCTTCCTGACGTTCATATGCGCCTTGTTTTGTATAAGCGAATATCCAGCGCCAAATCTAATGACGCTTTAAAGGATATTCAAGTTGAAATGATTGACCGATTTGGTATGTTAACCGACCCTATAAAGAACTTAATGCGGCAAACTGAATTAAAATTCAAGGCCGAAAAAATCGGAATTGCTAAAATAGATGCAGGCGAAACGTCTGGCCGCATCGAATTTTCATCAAATACCAGCGTCGACCCAATGTCGATCGTTCAACTTGTACAGAAGCACCCGGAGCGTTATCGCCTTGAAGGTGCGACTAAATTAAAATTTGAATTATCAGCGACTAATACTGATTCAAAGCTGTCGGAAATTGACGAATTACTTAACTTATTAATCCCCAAGTGAATAGAAATAAAGTGAAAGCTTTGTACTTTTTGAACACAGCCCCTACAATAATATTCTTAAGAATTAGCACATATTTAAGAGATGGACCCTAACTAGATGCACTATATTTTTTTACCATTTGTTTTATCTTTATTTATCTTTAGCACATTAAGTCATGCTGAAGGAAGCCCTGAGAACTGGTATCAGATTGAATACATTCTGTTTGAGCACTTAAACTCAGATCGTCAGGTGCTTCGCTTTGAAGATGTAAAGTATGAGTCCGTTAAAAGAGAACAGTATTTCTATTTAACATCAAACAAGCATGCCGTTTCACCTTATCAATTAAAAATGATTGATGAAGCTTCCTCAGACTTTACAGATATTTTAAGTCGCATATCAAAAAGCAATGAACTAAGCGTCTTTTCAACGGGAGGCTGGAAGCAGCCCATTAGCAGAAGCCAAAAAATCCCTCCACTTAAAATTACTGGCGGCCAATCATATAATGACGGTAATCGCTTCCAACTAGAAGGCGAACTTCAAATACGACGCGAGCGCTACATGCATGCAGAGATCGATGTGTTTTTAGCTGACTTTACAACATTACCCTATAGTGATTTAAAAGATTGGATTTTTGAAACGAAAGAGAACAAATGGCCACTCGATTGGCTTCTTCAACCTCTTGCGTATCAGCACTCGGCTTTAACTAAAGTAGGTGAAACCTTAGTGCCTGAAAACGTGATTCACTTTAAGCAGAGCCGCCGAATAAAAGATGGCGAAATACACTACATCGACCACCCAGCACTTGGCTTGATTGTCACCATAAAACAAATTGAACCTCCCTTTGAATATGGCGTTGATTCAGAAGGGTCTCGTTCATAAATGGTTGTATCTATGAAAAATACCAGCAATAAAACGCCGGTAGCCATCTGGGTTGATGCAGACGCCTGCCCAACAACAATTAAAGAGATGTTACTACGAGCAGCAAAGCGAACAGGTGTTGATGTTACCTTTGTCGCAAATCAAGCAATATCTCTCCCACCCTACCCCAACGTGCGCGCCGTTAAGGTAAGTTCAGGGTTTGATGTAGCCGATAATTGGATTGTTGAACAAGTATCTAAAGATGACCTAGTCATCACTCAAGATATTCCGCTGGCGGATGAAATAATCACCAAAGGTGCGATTGCGATTGGACCCCGTGGGGAAATACATACAAAAGAAAATATTAAAGCCAGGCTCACCATGCGTAACTTTATGGAAACCATGAGATCAAGCGGTGTTCATAGTGGCGGGCCAGCACCTCTAAACCAACAAGATAAACAAGCCTTTGCAAACCAACTTGATCGCTGGCTAGTAAAGTATTTTTGAATACTAAATTAAAATCAAGTTAATAAAAAAGCTTTAAGAATTTTGTGAATTTTTCCCATACCCTGTTCAATTGCCCTATGAATATCATCCATAGTAATGATGGAATCACTTAAACCAGCAGCCCAATTTACACTTAATGCTAAGCAGGCATAGTCCATATCAAATTCACGTGCAAGCGAAGCTTCAGGCATGCCCGTCATGCCAACTAAATCACAACCATCACGTTTATATTTTGATATTTCTGCAGCGGTTTCTAATCGTGGTCCTTGCGTAGCAGCGTAGGTACCACTACCCAAGGTTTCAACACCCGCTTCATTGGCTGCTGCAAGTAGTAAAGACCTGACGTTTTTGCTATATGGGAATGTAAAATCAATGTGGTCCAAATCAGACGAATCTGAATCATAAATGGTATGCTCACGCCCATGCGTGTAATCAATAATTTGGTCTGGAATTGCAACGGCAGCTGGCCCTAAAGATTGATGAATTCCTCCTACAGCATTAACCGCAATTATTTGAGTTACACCGGCCTGCTTAAGCGCACTCATATTTGCACGATAATTAATTTTGTGTGGTGGAATTTGATGGGGATCGCCATGCCTTGCAAGAAAAACTACATCCTTTCCATCTATTCGACCAAACGTTAATGCAGCACTTGGCTCTCCAAAAGGTGTATCTAGCCATTTACTTTCGAGTACTTCCAGCTCGTCGAGCTGCGTTAAACCCGTTCCGCCAATAATTCCAATCATCAGTTTTTCTCACTATTTACAAGCTGAACCCCTTCAGGCACCAACACCGTCGAAGTAGGAAATGCGACATCTGCGCCTTCTTGATCAATAATTTCAAGAATTTTTAATAATACATCCTGCTTCACTTCATGGTATTTAACCCAATCTGTTGTTTTAGTAAAAGTATAGACAAAGAAGTCTAGCGAAGAACTACCATAAGAATTAAAGTTCACAATTAAAGTTTGCGTCGTATCTATTTCATTATGCGCCTTAAGCATACCCTTTACTTTCTGTATAATTGTGGGAAGTTTGTTTGCATCGTCGTAACGCAAACCAATAGTTTCATAAATACGGCGATGAGTCATACGCGAAGGATTTTGTACCGATATACTGGTAAAAACAGCATTCGGTACATATAACGGTCGTTTATCGAAGGTACGTATTGTCGTCAGACGCCACCCAATTTTAACCACCGTTCCTTCAATATCCTGATCCGGTGAACGAACCCAGTCACCTACTTTGAAGGGGCGATCTAAGTACACCATTAATCCACCAAAAAAATTAGCCAACAGATCTTTTGCCGCAAAACCAACAGCAATACCACCGATACCTCCAAAAGCCAAAACACCACCGATGCTATAACCTAAGGTCTGCAAGACGACTAATACGGAAGTAATAATCACCGATGCACGAAGTAACTTACCCATTGCAGAAACAGTTGTTTCATCCATCGGCTCTTTCATTTTCTCAGGGCATATTACAATTAATTCTCCACCAGAAATGAAACGCACAACAAACCAAGTTAAGCAAAAAATTACCCCAACACGCTGAAAGACAGGAACCGCACCAAAAATTTCTGAGCCAGACTGAAGTTGAGCGGTATAAGCTGCCCAAGATAAACCGAGTAACCAAATGGCTACATTAACGGGAGCACGCGCTGCATGAAGTAATGTGTCATCCCATAGGTTTTTAGTTTTAGAAAACTGACGCTCAATATGAACAAAAACTTTACCCGCCACATAACTCGCCAAAGCAGTGATAAGTACGATAATAAAAAGCTCTATCGCATGACGGTATGCTAAATTTTCAAAACCTTGAGACTGCAACCAGTCATTTACTGTTGTCCAACTCATAAATATTCTCAGTTAAAATGGTAGTAATGGATAACCATCAAAATTTCGATACTTTTCCTACTTAATTGGCAAGTATGGCTAAACGCTCACAGGTGCTTTTCCAGCGCGACAACTCAGTTAACTTGCTTGGAAGATGTTTAAGCTCTAACTTCATCCTCATAGATCCTAAACGCTTGCTTGGCTTGACTTCACGCTGCTCCAAATAGCTTAACACTTGAGCTGCGCCTTCAGGGTTATTACAAACCAAGACCATATCACAACCTGCACTTAACGCTGCTTCGGCCCTTTCGGGAAAACTCCCTGCAACAGTCGCCCCCTCCATTCCAAGGTCATCACTAAAAATAACCCCGTCAAATTTTAGTTCAGTTCGAAGAATCGTTTTCAACCAATACTCAGAAAACCCTGCTGCATACCTATCCACTTCAGGGTAAATAATGTGAGCAGGCATTATGGCATTTAGCCCTGAGTTTATAACTGACCCAAAGATACTTATATCATTCGCACGCAATTCATCTAATGAACGCTCATCAACCGGTATATCGATATGTGAATCTGCAGCGACACCACCATGCCCTGGAAAATGTTTGCCCGTCGACGCCATGCCTGCTTCTGACATACCTTTAATAAACGCTTCTGTTAAAACAATTATATCTTCAATGCACCCAGAAAAAGCTCTGTCACCGATAATGCTAGAAATTCCATAGTCCCGGTCTAATATTGGCGCAAAGCTAATATCGATATCATAGGAAATCAATTCTGCCGCCATCAACCAGCCACAATCTTGCGAAAGCTGGATCGCTGCATCACTGTCCTTTTTATACAATTTACCCAATAATGCCATCGGCGGGATACGTGTAAACCCCCCACGAAAACGTTGCACGCGCCCGCCTTCATGGTCAACCGCTATAATGATATCTGGTGAGGCTAAACGTATTTCAGCAATTAAAACCTTTAATTGCTCAACATCACTATAATTCCTCGTAAACAAAATTACACCACCAACTAAGGGTGAGCTTAGTATCTTGTTTTCTTCAGCTGTTAAAGAAAGGCCCGCCACATCGAGCATTAAAGGGCCTAGATTGGCATTGCGGCTACTGCTTTTGTGGTTCAATGCCACATCTCCTAAAGTGTAATACTGACGATTGTACCGACAGGTGTATGATTAAATAAATGAATAAGGTCATTATTTCGCATCCTAATACAGCCATGTGAACGTGGCACGCCCATCGGCTCAGTATCAGGGGTTCCATGAATATATATATAGCGTCTCATTGTATCCACGTTACCTAATCGATTACTACCAACTTCAGTACCACTTAACCAAAGGATGCGACTTAAAATCCAGTCTCTCTCGGGGTGCATAAGTGATAACGTTTGTGAATACACTTCTCCAGTAGGGCGACGCGCAACAAAAACAGCCCCTTCTGGCTCATCCCCCCCAATTTTTGCACGAATAACATGCTCCCCCAGAGGCGTACAACCTGTACCAGATAACTGTCCACCACCATTTTCTGCTGTAGAGATCGAATATTCAAAGTTCTGCTGAGGACTCAAGAATGTGAGTATTTGTTTACTGAGGGATATTTGAATCATAGATTAATGAGTCATCGGGTCATAAAAATTAAATACCGAGCGATCTTTTTTATCACGATATATAAATAAAGGCTAATCTCATACAAATACGAAGCAATAGAATAAGCTGTTTACTTTTGCGCCGGCAACGCTTTTAATCCAGCAACTAAGAAAGGCACTAAATAGCCAATTACCTTTTCAGGGTCAGCTTTCGAGCCTTGTTTATTTTCAAGAATGTCGGTTAGAGGCTGAATACTAGACATTGTGAATGCCATGGCCCCCAAAGTAAACTGGGTGCGCCAAAATCGCTCTGCTGTATCTAATTGTGGCGTACTTTCTTTGACCATTGTTAAAATAAAACGAAATGTTAGCGCGTACTCCTCTTCAAGATAAACCCTTAAGTGCCCTTGAGATTGAGTATAAGCCAAGCCAAGCAAGCGCATAAAAATTGACACGCCGTTTTCATGCCGAGTCGGTATATCTAGTAAACAATTGGTGTAAAGTCGCAGTATAGTTTCTATGTCAGGTGTTTCTCCACCATCCAACTCCCATTTATGCTTTTTTAAACCCTCTTCCATCAAACTACTAAGCGGTCTGAGAAATCGAGAAAATACGGCTTGAATCAGTGCATTTTTAGAACCAAAATGATAATTCACAGCGGCAAGGTTCACTTTCGCCTTGCTCGTAATCATGCGAAGGGAGGTCTCAGAGAAACCTTTTTCTGCAAACAACAGCTCTGCAGCATCAAGTATTCGGTCAACAGTTTCTGTATAAGCCATGTGAATTCTTAAGTTAAATAATTAGTATAAACATTCCAAACGTATGTTTTAAACATACGTTTGATTCCAATTATTGTCAAGAATTTGAACCAGTACTTTCCCTGCTTTCATCTACTTTTAACGTTTGTTCAAGCTTAGCGGCTTCTGCAACGCTAATTGTGTCATCCCAACCTTGATCCATATGATTAAAATGCTGTTCTAGATAATCTTTCTGTAAACGCTTATAAGCCTTCTGAGACTCAATCATCAAAAGTAAGTATAGTCTAATATGTTTTTTATTTTTAATTACAGTTGCTAAAGCCCGGTCTTTAGAGTACCTGAACAATCCATGAAAAATATTGCGACCTAGATTAGAATTGTACTTAGCAAGCTTTTCACAACGCCATGCCAAGCCGTCCTTCCCTTCTAAAAAGTGGAGATGATTCAGCGCTGAGAACTCAATTTTTTTTCGTATTTTCAAAAGTTCATGTAAAGGAGGTCGCTCAAAGAAATGTTGTCGAAATGAAGTAAATGCAAACACCAATGACAACAAGAGCAAGCCACAGCCTGCACCAGCAACCCAAGCAGCAACCAAACCAAAAAGCCCCAAAAGAAATGACGTAGCAAACAAGCTACAAAGTAGTAGCCAATAGTCCCTATCACGCCTAGCACTTGAAACAAGTGCGTTGTTTGGGTAATCGTCCATAGCTAAGCAGTCATAATTAAACCCCATTACTGGCTCACAGCCCGCCAAAAGAATCTTCCGTCGGTGCTGTTGCAGCTTCACTTCATTTCGATCAGTCAAATGCTCAAGGGCAACGGCCTTCTCATTATGAGGGTTATCATGCTGCTTCCTTCTATTATCCTCTGAACGGCGCTCACGTGAAATATTTGGGGCATTAGGATCATCCTTCCTGCGCTCAACAATTTTACCTCGCGCTTTCGGCTTATTTTGTACAGACGAACTCAGCGAATCAATAGCCTCTTTATTTTTAAGCTCTACTTTCTTTTTTTGTTCCGAGGCCACGTATACTTTAATCCTAATTAGGGTTTGTTAAAAACTATATCGGTTTTAGATACAAACTCTTTAGCTTTAGTTTATTTTTGATTACAGAATACAAATGTATGATATGCGACATAGAACTGGACAAGGTTCACATAAGAAAACAACGTACCCTATTTGTCGGGGGTTTAGATGATTACAATGTATTAATATCAACTTGACCTATACAACTTTAAAAATAAGCCAAACAAAGAGTACATAATGATAACAACAATATTTAACTTCACGCTCAATAAGAGAAAACTTAAGCCAGCTACACTACTACTTTCTAGCCTACTAGCCTGTTCAACACAAAATGTATCAGCCAATCAATTAGACAATTTGATTCACGAATACGGCTCAGACCTTGGACTAGAGGGGGTATATTTACCTGCTCCTACCAACACCCCGCGAGTAAATATAAAATCTTTAGGAGTCGGTGGTTACCTGATCAATTGGGGAGATGACCAAATCATGTTCGCACCGTCCTATTCCAACCCAGACCCTTTAAGCTTACTTGTTGATACACACGTCAGTGAAAAAACCGTTGATCGCTTAATACCCGATGTTTCTGATGTCGATATGATTTTAGTTGGGCACGCCCACTATGATCACCTTTTAGACGTGCCTTATATCATGGAACAATATGCTAAAAAGGCAACACTATATGGCTCAAAAACAATGAAACACTTAGTCTCCTCTGTTGTTGACCCTGATAGGATACACATACTGAATGACCAAGCTTCTACCCCTGCTGATATAAATGCAGACCCCATCGTCGAAGAGAGTATCGGCACATGGGCTTATAATCCTTCAGGAAAAATCCGCGTCATGGCAATCAATAGTAATCATGCACCGAATGCGACTTTATTTAAAGGCGCTATTTTAGACGCTGACGGCGGCTTAATTGGTGAAGAAATTGAATTTTTATTTGAAATATCTAAAGGTAAATTAGATCAAGATTTAAACAGCGTTCCGACTTCTGCATTCCTATGGAGAGAAGGTCAATCATTCGCATATATTGTCGACTTTCTCGATGATAGTAACGATATAGCTTTTCGCCTACACTATGAAGATGCCGCCAGTGACCCAACCAAAGGGTTTATTCCGTCGACAATACTTGCCGAAAAAGAAGTTGATGTCGCGATTTTAACCGTTGCAAACTTCAACGAAATTAAAGAGCCGTTAGAACACCAAGGCAATGAATTATTCCAATACCCACAAGGCATTATAAACAACTTAAACGCTTCACACTATATTCTTGGACATTGGGAAAATTTCTTTGCAAATAACTGGATATACCCTGATGTATGGTGGATGTTTGGTTTAAGAGGCGACCCAGTATTTCCGTTAGATGTCGTTCCTCTTACCAATGCCTCAACATTTATTGAGCGTGTGAAATCGGCATCAGGCGATATGAGTCATAATAACTTCACTATGCCTAAACCAGGGGCTGACATGTCTTTCCCTATCAACCAGGTTCCATAATAGGAAATAAAAGGAAGAGGCCCTATCAGGCCTCTTACTTTTCGGCCTTCCACATTATAACGTTAACACTATACTGCTTAAATAATGCGATTCTCAAGATCATGCTATACTTTATTTAATAACCACCATTTTTTATAAAGCTCGCAACGATACTGACTTTTCTTTTTTTGAGACAAAATGCATCTATCAAAAAATTCAATAATAACCAGTTCCGTATTAAGGATAATTTTTTCATTACTCTTACTCGCCTTCATTCCTGCTCCCGCTCACTCACTACCGAACGAGAACATTTATAGCGATTCAGTCACATATATCGATGTACGAACAGTTGACAAACATATTAATGTACTTCAGTTTACAGACTATTTTATTGATCATTCATTTCTATTCAACATAGATGACATAAAAAACATAAATCAAAATAAGTGGACCAAAAATGAGAATACCTCACAAAATTTTGGTCAGATAAACGCCCCCATTTGGTTTAAATTTAGACTAAAAAATATCAATCAAAATACTGAACAACTCTACCTTACACTCAACTACCCACATCACGATTTTGTTAACATTTATTATGTTAATAACAAAGAAATAATAAAAGAAATACACACGGGCGATTCGCTACCTTTCGAGTCACGTGAAAACACTGAGCCTAATTTCATTTCCCCCATCCCTTCTACATACCCCTCTTTAGAGGTTTACATATCAATTAGATCAGAAGGGCTTTTAAAGATACCACTTTATTTAGAAACTCAAACACAGTTAAATGAGCAAATAAAAAAATTTAATTTTGCGTCAGGTATATATTTTGGCGCTATTGCAATCATGCTTATTTTTAACTTATTTATTTGGTTAACGGTAAAAGATACCAGTTATTTTTACTACCTGGTTTACATCATCTGTAGTGCCTCCTTTCAGTGGACCTTAACGGGTTTAAGCTTTCAGTATTTATGGTCAGACTTCCCGCTCGTTAATCAGTACGGAATAATCATTACTGCAATACTCATGGCTGTTAGCGCCGTTATTTTCATACAGAAATTTTTAGGCCTAAGCTATAGCACAACTAAATATGACCAAATTTGGATTAACATATTAATAGGCTGTTTTATTCTAATTGCACTATCAAGTGTTGTTGTCTCTTACCATTTCGCACTAAAAATGCTCTTACTTGGCGCTTCTTTTATGGTGCTGACAGGTTTTTATATCGGTGTAAAATATTGGCTAAAAGGTATAAGGTCCGCACGTTTCTTTGCGTTAGCATGGTTCAGCTATTTATTTTTTGTCGTTCTTTTCTTATTAGATTCAAAGCAGATTATAAACTCCAGCATTTTAACCGAGTACTATTTAGCCATTGGCTCCCTTGTGGAACTCTGTTTACTTTCTATCGCATTTGCAGACAAACTCAATAGCGAAAAAGAGCTTCGAGTGAAAGCACAAGACGAGCTACTTGATATTCAAATAAAAATGAACCGAGACCTAGACACCCTAGTTAAAGATAGAACCATAGAATTAGAAGAAGCCAACATACAGCTTAAAGCATTAAGCGTAACCGATGCGCTAACTCAACTAAAAAACAGATACTATTTTGACCTGACATTCAAAAAGGAGTTTAAACGCGCAGCAAGAGAGGGCTGGCCCTTTTCCATCATTATGATCGATATTGATTATTTTAAGAAAATAAATGATGAGTACGGCCATTTATTTGGCGACTATTGCCTCGAAAAATCTGCCTCATTAATTCAATCAATTGTACATCGACCTTCTGATACAGTTGCTAGATATGGCGGTGAAGAGATTGCCATTTTATTACCCAACACAACACTAGATGGGGCGATAAAACTAGCTGAAAAAATTAGAGAACATTTTCGTGAAACCGAATTCTCCGATTCAGGAATTAGCCAATCTATTACGGTTAGCTTAGGAGTATCTAGTGGCAAACCCAACCAAAACAATCAATCCAGCGCTCTAAAACTATTAGAAATTGCTGACCAGTGCCTGTATAAAGCTAAAGAAAATGGTCGTGACCAAGTCGTCGGACTTAAGTGTAATTTTGAGATTTAATTAATATGTTTACCGGAATCGTACAAGGTATCGCCAGCATTCAGTCAATCCATACTGGTAAAGACTTTAAAACTTTTACTATCCAGTTCCCCGAAGATGGCTTACTTGCACTTAAAAAAGGGGCGAGCATCGCTATAAATGGCACTTGCCTTACAGTAACTCAAGCAGATATTGACCACTGCAAGGCTACATTTGATGTCATTCAAGAAACATTATCTGTCACAAATCTGGATGCACTACAAACAAATGACAAAGTAAACTTTGAACGCGCAGCAAAATTCGGTGACGAGATCGGCGGCCACTTAATGTCGGGTCACATTCACTCCTCCGTTAAAATAAGTCGCGTGATCCAAAGCAAAGATAACCATAGCATTTACTTTGAAACCCCCCACAAATACCAACGCTATTTATTTCCAAAAGGGTTCGCTGGTTTAAATGGCTGCAGCCTTACTTTAGGCGAAATAAACAATAATGAATTTTCAGTCCACCTCATTCCTGAAACCTTAGAAATGACAACTTTTAAAGATAGTGTTGAAGGTGAGCTTGTAAACTTAGAAATCGATAGCCAAACACAATCAATCGTTGACACTGTTACACGCGTATTAGAAGAACAAAAAGATGAACGTTAAGTAAATAACGATTGATGGTACAAATAAAAAAGGTGCGATAAGCGCACCTTTTTTATTTGTATAAAAGTCAGATCAATTAGTGTGCAGTTATCACTAAAGAAGTATCAGAAAAAACTAAGTCCGTAAAGTAAATCTCTCCAATTGTCTGCCCTGTATCACCAAAAGAGACGTGAGGTAAATCCCAGTCCATCTTTATATTAATATCATAAATAGCTTGTCCATCAACATATATATTCGCTTGTGACTGATTATCTATAGAAGTAAGAACACCACTCGCTGCGGCAATCTTACTTTGAAAGCTAGCATAGCCAAACGAACCAAGTGTATCGGCTCCTCTTTCATTATGTATTCGCATATCGCGCAATGTAAACCCGTTACTTGTAACAAACCCTAGTATGGGGTCAACGGTATTTGTATTATCAACATCAAGGTCTTCTATGCGAAACTTCAAGTCAAGCTCAATATATGAGTCTGCCAAGTCAATATTCTGCGGCTTGCCGGTATCCCCTGGTGTAGTAGAGGTATGATGAAAACCATTACCATTATTCTTCATAAGAATATCAAAATAACCTAAATAGCCTTCAATAGAGAGATTACGAGTAATTGAAGTCTCTTGCAATTTATCAGAACTACGAATACCAAAATCACCTTGCTGGATATGAAAATCAACTGAATTTTTCATAGCGGTTAGGTTTGTAGCATGATCAGCAGCATTAGCCGGGGTCGAAAAATCCATACCGAAATCTTGTGATGTTACATGTATAACCAAGTCACCATCTTCAAACGTTTTACCGAAGCCACCCACCCCGTCACTGTATTCAGTCAAAGCCCAAGCAACATCTGTTTCAGTTGCATCTAAACGGCCCATGTTTGCTAACATGGCCACATCTGAAAAACCAATTCCAAGTGTTTCATTTCCATTAGTTGAATCAACTGTTGCACGAATATTATCCATAAAACCGCCGCCGATACCCGTCAACGAGTAATCTTTCCAATACATAGAGCCGGCATCAACATATTCAAATTCACCGATTGTCACCCGTGTTTCAATATCAATCGTTAAACCTGCCTTACCCACTACTTTTGATAACGACGATTCATCCAGCAATTTTAACTCAGCATAGGAAAACGAGGAAAAAGCTGTTGTAAAAAGCCCAAAAAATACAAAAGGTTTTAATCGACCTTTTTTCTGCTGCTGACTTTTAGCTTGATTTTTTATACACATTTTAACACCCAAGATTAGATAAATAGCGTCATTCAAACCTAACATAAACTAACATCAAGTAAACAAACTCGACTGACAGTCACAATTTATCACAAATTGTTACACGCAACAATTGGCTAAAAAGGCAGCAAGCACCAAATGTGACACAGTTCAAGTTCTAGGGTGTTTATTCTAATTTTATTAAATAGAATGGTTTCATTCTTCAGGAAAGAAATTTTTTAGTTAGAAGTTTTTATCCCTAGCGATTGCTAGTGTGGACTGCCCTTGTACCCCAAGGGCTTTTTTTTGCGCTAAATTTACCGGCAAATAAAGAACACTCGCCGGAAAGACGACTAAACAACCAAAAAAGCGCTCAAATACTCGCAGAATACAAAATTCACGGTTAAAGAAACGCGCCACTCCTAATCTGTTTATTACCTTTACTGCAGCCTACCTAAATGTTTTATATACTTTGAATTTTGTGTTTTCGGCTAGAATATCGCAACGTTCAAAGGTCGCTTCAATTATCTGAGCGTATTTTAAGAAACTATTTGCGACCAATAAGAAAGGAGCATGTTTGGACATCTTATCTTTTGCGCCACGAATAAACCCTTCAGTTGTACGGTATTCTGTCGCAACACCTGAATGAAACGGAGGATTACTCACTACGCCATTTACCCTTCCCTTCACATCTTTCCAGCCATCACTCGGGTAGACTTTAGCCTCAATACGATTAAGCTCACAACTACGTTTCGCACATTCAATGGCTAAGATATTAATATCAACCATTTCCAATTGAATACTCGGATTCAGTAACTTGGTATAAATACCCACCACACCGCTACCACAGCCAAAGTCTAAAACGCGACCATCTAATCGAGCAAACATATTTTGCAGTAACAGCTCTGTACCAGTATCGAGCTGTCCAAAACTAAATACCCCTGGAATACTTACTAGTTCAACCGAAATATCGTTAACTTGAACCTTAAACGTTTCAATCCAGCTAGTTAAACAAAATTCACTCACGTCTTCCTCTAACGACACCTGCCAAAGTTGGCAGTGCTTAGCTGAATCGAGCTTACTATTATTTGAACCCAATGAATTTAAGCGCTTGGCAGCACTTTCAATACCTGATTTCTTTTCACCCACTAAATAGATGCTTGCACCTTTCATGAGCATTGGCGTTAAGTATGCCAAGACCAGATCAAGTTCTTTTTTGGATTTTGGTACAAAAATAATCACCGCATCATAGGTCTGTTTTTCAGCCTGCGAACAAGAGTATTCAATACGCTCCCCTAACGATGCTTGATGTGACTGAAAAACACGGTAGTCAAACGTAATCACTTTTTTAGGGTTTAAATAGCTCAAGTCATCACTTTCAGGCGGCCCAAAAATCAGCAGACTCTTGTAGCCTGTAAATATATCCGCATTTCTTTCGATTGACTTAGAACGAAGTTTTGTACTTTCTGTAGATACTGGCATTTAGTTCTCTTGTTTAGTAGACGATTCTGCTTCAAAAGGCATGAGTTCAATTTTTTGTTCAATGGAACTATAAGTAAATGTCAAATTTTGATAATAACGCTCGGTTATAATTGCATTCTCAGGGACCTTAAACCTTCTCACTGCTCGAATTGCATCCAAAACAGATATATCAAGAATTTTATCACCACTTTCACGATAAACATACGAGTTAACCAAGTATCCTTTAGTATTAAGTTCAAATCGAACAATACCAAACAAAATTTGATTACCCTTATATGGGTTAATCCAATAAGACATCACCTGCTTACTCATACGCTTTATGTATTTATTGACAAGCTTTAGCTCTTTACTCTTTTTATCACTAAAAGGTTGTGGAACAGTTACTTCGCTCATTTGTGCATCAGCCAACATTAGAATATTTCCAGGCACACCTAAATCAATAATACTATCTACAACCACTTCGTCAGAGCTTTCGCCGGTATCATCTTTAAGGCCTGAAAGAACCTCTAAATAGCTCGGCTCGATTTGCCCCTGTTTTTGAGCCGCTTCCAGATCGCTCTCTATTGGGTCAAGGTAACTGGGTATAAAATCTTTAGGCTCTAAAATTGCCTGTTCATTTTTAGACATCAGTATTTCTGGCGTTTGTTCTACTTTTTTAATCTCCTCCGTCTGCTTCAACGCTTCAGGTTTTTTGAGCTCGACAACATCTACCTTATCAATTAAATTAGCAGGACTATCTAAAGACTGCTCTACTGACATTTTTTTGGCTGGGTCTGATTCTTGCTCTTTACTTATTTGGCCTCCACCGACAACCTTCCCTTGTATGCTTTTATCTTGGTTGTTGGTCGACATTTCATCCGCATTATTGATTGGACTAGGTTCCTGCTCAGCCTCCTCTTTTTTAGCAATTTCTTCAGTTTTTTGATTTTCAACTTTGGGTGGTTCAGGTTGTTCTTTTACTATTTTCTCTTCCGGAACAGGTTGTTCGAGACTTTCTTCAACAGGAGTCTGTTCACTCTTAGGTACTTGACGGAGCGAGACTTGAAAAGTTTGTTTCACCTCATCCTTACTTTCCTCCTTTGCAAACAATAAGAATAAAAGGTAAAACAAGATATGCAGCGCTAAACTTATAAAAAGCAACACCGAATAACGACGCTGGTGTGGCTTCATAACGCACCAAAAGAGTGAGGTATTCTTACCTCGAAACTAAATATCTGAGCAAGGTGCAATTTATTAATCAGCCATATCGTCATCAGAATAATTACTAGTAAGAGGCCTTGTCGTCATTGCCTTTCTCAAAGCAGGATTACGTGGTAACGCAAGCTTTTTCGCTTCAAGTATAGACTCATACACAGCTTGATCTAGCCCAGCATGCCCACTCCTCTTTTTCATAGCAACGGATTCAATATAGCCATGTTCGTCTAATAGAATAGATATTTCACCATAATATTTTTTTCCGTCTTTCTTTGGCGCATTGAAAGTTTTAAATAAATGCCCGACCTGTTTTGCCAAGTGTTCATTTAATTCTTTTCGTTCATATAAGTTTAAATTCTCTACCAGTCGATTGCCCTGTTGCTGTCTCTCTCTGAACCTTGTACCGAAACCTTCACTTAAAACGACTGCTTCCTTCAACTCCCGCTCGTCCAACATTCTCATACTACTAAACCTTTTCTGAGGCTTAGCCTTAGTTGGTTTATCTATATTAGGTTTAGCTTTCTTCAGCTTAGCTTTCTTCGGTTCAGCTTTCTTCGGTTCAGCTTTCTTTGGTTCAGCTTTCTTCGGTTCAGCTTTCTTCGGTTCAGCTTTCTTCGGTTCAGCTTTCTTCGGTTCAGCTTTCTTCGGTTCAGCTTTCTTCGGTTCAGTTTTCTTCGGTTCAGCTTTCTTCGGTTCAGCTTTCTTCGGTTCAGCTTTCTTCGGTTCAGCTTTCTTCGGTTCAGCTTTCTTCGGTTCAGCTTTCTTCGGTTCAGCTTTCTTCGGTTCAGCTTTCTTCGGTTCAGCTTTCTTC
>Ga0209825_1000131_pt1 | contig 76117 bp, 68 predicted proteins | sample EN8Hudsemesocosm_FD_184631 | JGI IMG/M metagenome (GOLD analysis project Ga0209825, IMG submission 184631) | Methane-oxidizing microbial communities from mesocosms in the Hudson Canyon - EN8B Hudson Canyon (SPAdes) (version 2) | ecosystem: Environmental > Aquatic > Marine > Cold seeps | place... | reverse complement strand
CGTTTTTAGGGCAGGATTTAAACGAATCCCTTAGCCTAAAGGACAGCAACGAAGGCCTGCAACTCATCAACAACGAAACCCTGGCGGTGCCGCCGCAGCCTGGTGCCCAACAAGCGCCGCAGTAAATAGCTAAAGAATCGGGCATGCCCACAGGGATGTGGGTAAGTAGGGCACCAACAGTAGGCGCTTTAGGCGATGCATGGAGCAATTGCCGAGGGGCTTCCATATGGCTATAGATGGTAGGGCACCAGCAGTAAACGCTTTTGGCTATGCATTAAAAAATTGCTGAACAGCTAAAGAATCGGGCAGGGGCTGCCCTCGTACGAGGCCACCCCGTGGCCGACCGAGCCCACTCAAAAATCTCATGACAGGAGTCCGCCAATGATTCATCCATTAAGCCGAGTCATTAAAAATGTCTAAAGTTCGCGCCAAGCGCATGACACCGTTAATCCACCTGGCACAAAAGTCGGTGAATGAAGCCCTGTCCTACATTGGCAACTTGCAACAAAGCATCCACAGCGAAAACCAAAAAAAACAATCTCTGGTGGACTATCAAGGAGAGTACCTGCAACAGTTCCAACAGGCAGGCAGTGCCGGCATGTCCGGTAACAAGTTGCAGCAGTTCGAATCCTTCATCTTGCAAATAGACATGGCCCTCACGCGCCAGCAATTTCAGGTGCAACAATTTGAGCAACAGCTGCAACAGGCGCAAAAAATCTACCTGCAACTCAATCAGCGCCTCAAGAGCTACGAAAAGCTTCAGGAAAAACTTCATAACCGGGCCCAGGCGCAAGAAAATCGCCAACTGCAATCCTTCCTAGATGAAATGGGCGCTCAACTGCATCGCCTTAAACAAACCGCCCAACAATAAACCTGGGTGAATGTTCGCAGTTTGCCCCAAGCGGTCTAACCTTATTCACATCTATGTAAGGTTTTAAGCCCAGTCACTTCAAGGATAAAATTATGGCGAAAATTCTGGTGGTGGATGATTCATTATCCATGCAAAAAATGGTGAGTCTTACTCTTAAAACCGCCGGTCACCAGGTGGTGGAGGCAGCCGATGGCAATCAGGCCTTAGTCATGGCGCAAAAAGAGCAGGTAGATTTGGTATTAAGTGACGTGAACATGCCCAACATGAACGGCATAGAACTGTGTAAAAAAATTCGGCAATTGCCCAACTACAAATTCACCCCGTTTCTCATGCTCACCACCGAATCAGCGGGTAACGTGAAGATGCAAGGCAAAGACGCCGGCGCCACCGGCTGGCTGGTAAAACCGTTTAACCCTAGCCAATTGCTGGCCACCGTGAAGAAGGTGCTGGGTTAATTTATTAGGGTTTAGTGGTGTCGCCTCGGCAATGCACGGAGCAATTGCCGAGGCGACCCAATTTCCAGGCCACCCAAGCCACAGGTCAAGCCCATGCCAAGTAAACCCGGTTACGCCCGCCTAAGAACGGGCCGCACTTCAGAAATTAACCGCCCCTACCACATCATCTCAACCCAACCAGAGCAGCCTATATTTAACGACTTCCATGCCGCCCGACTCATGACTCAATGCCTCAAACAAAGCGATCATAGCCAATTCACCCAAATGCTGGCGTATGTGATTATGCTCAACCACATACACTGGCTGCTGGTGTTAAAGTCGAAAAATATTTCCACCTGTGTGCAAAGGGTGAAGGCGCAGTTTAGTCGTGAGTGGGGTGTCAAAATATGGAATGCAGGCTTTTATGATCACGGCATTCGTGATGAAGAGTCCTTACAAAATGTGGCCCGCTATATTGTTGCCAATCCGTTACGCGCGGGATTAGTGCAACGGGTGGGGGATTATCCTCATTGGGATGCGGTGTGGCTTTGATGGTGGTTATTCATTGGATTGTAGCAGGCGACCCAATTACCCAGCCCACCACCACCTGCCCACATCCATTCCCCCCCATAAAAAAAATCCCCCCTCATTTGCTAGCAAGCTGGGTTTTACCGTCTAACCTTAGAATTAATGAGTGAATACAAAAATTGGGCGACGACTTAAATGGAAATTGAAAAATTGGATCTGGGCACTAAGTGCACCATCATCCGCGCAGAGGAACTGCACGCACAAATGGAAACACTACTTCAATCTGAACACGACGTGGAAGTCGACTGCTCCCAGGTGGAGCAAATAGACACCTCTGCCTTGCAGTTACTGCTGGGTTTCCACTCGGCCTTACACCAGGCCGGTCGCCAGTTATCCTGGAAATCCCCATCCGAACAAACCATCACCAGCGCCAAACTGCTGGGCCTTGATCAATCACTTGGTTTAAACCACCACTAAAGGAGAGACCCCTACATGGCAAAGATACTTGCAGTCGATGACTCTGCCTCCATGCGCCAAATGGTGAGTTTCACCTTAAAAGGTGCCGGCCACGATGTGGTAGAGGCCAGTGATGGCGTGGAAGCCTACAAGATTGCGCAAGGCACCTCGGTAGATCTGGTGCTCAGCGACGTGAACATGCCCAACATGAATGGCATCGAGTTGTGTGCAAAATTGCGCACTCTGGCCACTTATAAATTTACCCCTATTTTAATGCTCACCACCGAGAGCACCGGGGATAAAAAAATGGCCGGTAAGACAGCCGGTGCCACCGGCTGGATTGTGAAACCGTTTAACCCGGACCAGTTACTCACCACCATCAAAAAAGTGTTGGGTTAGTGTGGCCACCGTAATCAAGATAAAAAGTTCTGAATTAACCGTTGTGAATGCATCGGTATGAACATCATCTTTAAGTAGAAGCATTGGGTTATAAATTATGAGTGTCGATCTCAGTCAATTTCATCAGGTATTTTACGAAGAAAGCTACGAAGGCCTAGATGCCATGGAGCAAGGCCTGCTCGAAATGGACGTGACCGCCCCTGATGACGAGGTCATTAATACTATCTTTCGTGCCGCCCATTCCATAAAGGGCGGTTCAGGCACCTTTGGTTTTAATCAGGTGGCTAACTTCACTCATGTGATTGAAACCCTGCTGGATGAAGTACGCAGTGGCGATCGTGGGTTAGATCAAAATACCATGGACTTGCTGCTGGAAAGTGTCGACTGCATGCGCGGTATGTTGGAAGAATTGCAAGCGGGCGGCGAGCCCGACATGACCACCCCAGATCAACTTAGAGCCAAATTTGAAGCCATTCTTAGCGGCGAAAGTGCCGGTGATGCAGCCGGTGCTGGTGATGGTAGTGCTGGTGGTGCAGGAGATGGTGGTGCAGGAGATGGTGCGGATGGCGGCGGCGAAGGGGGCGATGGCGTAGGTTGGTTAATCGAATTTATCCCCGAACCACAAATGCTGCAAACCGGCAACGAAGCCACCCGCATGTTGCGCCAACTTAACGAAATTTGTGAAGGCAAAATGGCCGTCACCGCCCATGTGGATAGGGTGCCCGGCTTTCACGATTTAAACCCAGAACACTGCTATTTATACTGGCACATCACTGTTAATTTTCCCTTGGAACGCACTGCCATCGATGAAATTTTCGAATGGGTGGTGGACGATGCCGAAATTAATATTAGCCCCCTAGGTCAGGATGTTGAGAGTGCGGCTGCGCCAAGTGAAGCCCAAGAAGCGCAAGCGCCAAGTGAAACGGCCCAGGTGGTGGATATTGCTCAGCCTCAAGTAGAAGCGTCAGCACCTGCCGAAGCACAAGCTCAGGCCGCCCCTAAAAAAGCACCCCAGGAAAGCTCTTCCATTCGGGTGGACATCGACAAGGTCGACAACCTCATCAACATGGTGGGCGAACTGGTGATTACCCAATCCATGTTGGGCGAGCTGGGTGAAAATTTTGACATGGCCCATGTGCAGCGCCTGCAAGAAGGCCTGGCCCAACTTGAACACAATACTCGCGAGTTACAAGAAAGCGTCATGAAAATACGCATGATGCCCATTAGTTTTGTATTTAGTCGCTTTCCGCGCTTGGTGCGTGACACTGCCCGCAAACTCGACAAGCAAATTGAACTGCGCATGATAGGTGAACACACCGAACTGGATAAAACCGTCATGGAAAAACTGGGTGACCCTATGGTGCACCTTATTCGTAACTCCATGGATCACGGCATCGAATCGCCAGCCGAACGGGTGGCCAATGGCAAGTCTGAAACCGGCCTGGTTGAACTCAAAGCCTATCATCAAAGTGGCAACATCGTGATTGAAATTGAAGACGATGGTGCCGGCCTAAACACCGAGCGAATTTTACGTAAAGCCAAAGAAAACGGTGTGGTGCCTCAGGATGCCAATTTATCTCAAGAGCAAATTTTTGACTTAATTTTTCAGCCCGGATTTTCCACCGCCGATGTGGTCAGTGATTTGTCTGGTCGCGGGGTGGGCATGGATGTGGTGCGCCGTAATATCGCCGCCCTTAATGGTTCCATCGAAGTATTTTCCGAAAAAGATAAAGGCAGCCGTTTTGTGATTCGCTTGCCGTTAACCCTGGCCATCCTAGATGGTCAGCTGGTGCAGGTTGAAGACCAAATTTATATATTCCCGCTGGTGAGCATAGTGGAGTCTATTCAATACAAGGGCAGCAAACTCAGCAACGTGGGTGGCCACAACGATGTATTGCTACTGCGTGACGAATACGTGCCCATTGTCATGCTTAACCAGTTATTTGACATCGCCAGTCAGGAAAAACCCTTGGATGACAGCATCATCGTGGTGGTGGAAGCCGATGGCGAAAAAGTGGGTGTGGTGGTGGATGAACTACTGGGCCAGCAACAGGTGGTGATCAAGAGCCTGGAAGAAAACTACAAAAAAGTGGACGGTATTTCCGGCGCTACTATTTTAGGGGATGGCACCGTGGCATTGATTATAGATGTAAGCGGCATGAGCAAGATGTCGGCAAATCATACGCCTGCACAAAGTAAAAATGTTAAGCCGCATAAGGCGGCTTAGCATCGCCTACCGGCAATAATTTTAAAGCAGCATAACGGATGTGAAAACATGAGTGCCGCAGCACAAGACACAGAGCAAATTGAACAGCCTCCCCAGGAAGGGGTGGCTACCCAGCAATATCTCACCTTTTTGATGGATGAAGAAGAATACGGGGTGGATATTTTAGCGGTACAGGAAATTCGCGGTTGGGAAAGCGCTACGCTTGTGCCCAACAGCCCCACCCACATGAAAGGAGTATTAAATTTACGGGGCACCATCGTGCCCATCCTCGATCTGCGTGAGCGTTTTAATTTGAAAACGATCGAATATACAGACGTAACCGTGGTGGTTATTTTAAAAATAGAAACCGATAAAGGCAGTCGCACTATGGGCATTATTGTCGATGCCATCAGTGATGTATATGACGTCCCATTGGATGGCATACGCACTTCTGGCATTGCCGATAATCAAAATGCACACTTTATGAAAGGGCTAGTAACCGTGAATAAAAACATGGTGATCTTGCTGGAACTTAACAACCTTTTGACCATAGACGACTAACAGGATGGCATTAATATGGAACAACTAAATCGCTTCAGTCTTCAATATAAAATGGTGCTGCCTTGGGCGCTCCCCTTACTGGGTCTTTTTTATGCCTATTTTAGTGCGCCGCAAAGTTTGGCCACCAATACCTTGTTAGTGACTGCCATGTTATGTGTGGCCGGTGCCATCGTCAGCTGGGTGTTGGGACAACGGGTGATTACCGGTTTAGGGCAAGCCATCAAGAGTGCCAATGCCAGCGCCAATCGGGATTTCAGTTTTGATCCGCCGTTAACCGGCCAGGATGAAATTACCCACCTGTTATATACCATGGGCAATTTACGTACCTCGTTCCGCTCCATGGCCAGTAACGAAGGCGCCAGCCAAGACAGTGGCGACAGCGAAATGCTCATGAAGGCACTAGACGTGTGCAACACCAATGTGATGGTGGCCGATACCAATTTTGACATTCAATACATGAATAAGTCGGTGAACGACATGATGCGCACAGCCGAAAGCGATCTTAAAAAGGATTTGCCTAACTTTAATGTGAACACCTTAATTGGCACCAACATCGATACCTTCCATAAAAACCCGGCCCATCAGCGTGGCATGGTGCAAAATTTATCGTCTACTTATAATACCCGCATCACCGTGGGTGGTCGCACCTTTAACCTGATCGCCAATCCTATTAACAGTGATGCTGGCAAGCGTTTGGGCACCGTAGTGGAATGGCAAGACATGACCGACGAACTGGCGCAACAAGCGGAGGCCGATATACTGCGCGCAGAAAATTCTCGTAATAAGCAGGCTTTGGACGTGTGCCAAGCCAACGTGATGATGGCCGATAGCGAGCTGAACATTGTTTACCTGAATGAATCAGTGAAAACCATGCTTACCGCCGCCCAAGGTGATATCCAAAAAGATTTGCCTAACTTTAATGTGAGCACCCTCATGGGGTTCAACGTGGACGGCTTCCACAAGAACCCAGCGCATCAGCGCGGCATGCTTAAAAACTTAAGCGACACCTACAAGACCAACATTGTGGTGGGCGGACGAACCTTTGGCCTTACCGCGACGCCAGTATTTGATAGCGGCGAGCGCCTGGGAACGGTGGTGGAATGGGAAGACCGTACCGATGCCCTTAAGCAAGAAGAAACCCTGGCCGAACTGGCCCGTATTAACGCCCGTAATACCCAAGCGCTGGATGTGTGTCAGGCCAATGTGATGATGGCCGATGCCGACTTAAATATTGTGTATTTAAATAACTCAGTGAAGACAATGCTCACACAGGCTCAGGCAGACATTCGTACAGACCTACCCAGTTTTGATGTCAATACGCTCATGGGCTTTAACGTGGATGGTTTCCATAAAAACCCTTCTCATCAGCGTGGCATGCTCAAAGACCTTAAAGATACCTACAACACTAAGATAGTGGTGGGCGGGCGTACTTTTGCCCTTACTGCGACCCCTGTGCTGGTGGAAGGGGAGCGCCTGGGCACGGTAGTGGAATGGGAAGACAATACTGAGGCCCTCAAGCAAAAGGAAATCGACGACAAACTGGCCGCGGAAAATGCTCGCACTAGCATGGCCCTGGACGTATGTCAGGCCAACGTGATGATGGCCGACGCCGACCTGAACATCGTGTATCTCAACGACTCGGTGAAACAGATGATGCAGGAGGCCCAGAGCGACATTAAAAAAGATCTGCCCAACTTCGATGTGAATGGCCTCTTGGGCTTCAACGTGGACGGCTTCCATAAAAACCCCGCCCATCAGCGTGGCATGCTCAAAGACCTTAAGGATGTGTATCAAACCAGTATCGTGGTGGGCGGGCGCACCTTTGCGTTGGTGGCCACCCCGGTATGGGTAGAAGGCAATCGCCTGGGCACAGTGGTGGAATGGGATGACCAGACCGAAGTGCTGGCCCAACAGATAATCGATAAACAAGCGGCCGACGAGAATACCCGGGTGAAACTGGCCCTGGATGCCTGTGGTGCCAATACCATGATCGCCAACCCCGAGTTTGAAGTGATCTACATGAACAAGGCGGTTGATAACATGCTGTCCACCGCCGAGGCGGATATTAAGGGTGACTTGCCCAACTTCTCAGCTGCCAAGGTGCTGGGCAGCAACATAGATATCTTCCATAAAAATCCGGCACACCAGCGCAACATGGTGGGCAATTTAACCTCCACCTACAGCACCGAAATTGTGGTGGGTGGCCGTACCTTTGGGCTAGTGGCGAACCCCATCAATAACGAAGCCGGGGAGCGTTTGGGCACCGTAGTGGAATGGAATGACCGCACCGAAGAGGTGGCGGTGGAAAAAGAAGTGGACAGCATCATCGAAAGTGCCGGTAGAGGGGACCTTACTGTGCGTGCCGCCATCGACGACAAAAAAGGCTTCTTTAAAAACTTGTCTATGGGGCTTAACCGCTTAGTGGGCATCGCCGAGAACGTCATCAACGACACCGCTCGCATATTAGACGCCATGAGTAATGGCAAGTTAAGTGAGCGCATCGACGCCGACTACGAAGGCATCTTCGACAAACTAAAAGGGGATGCCAATACCACCGGCGACAGACTCACCGAAATCATCACCAATATTCGTGATGCTGCCGGTACCGTGGCCACGGGCTCATCGGAAATTGCCCAGGGCAATACCGATTTAAGCCAACGCACCGAGGAGCAGGCCTCCAGCCTGGAAGAAATTGCTTCCAGCATGGAAGAGATGACCTCAAGTGTTAAGCAAACCGCAGAGAACGCCAACCACGCCAACGAACTGGCCGGTAACGCGCAAGACAAAGCCCGCAAGGGTGGCGAGGTAGTGGGCCGTGCGGTGAATGCCATGGATGAAATTAACTCCTCCAGTAAAAAGATCGCCGACATCATTGGCGTGATTGATGAAATCGCTTTCCAAACCAACCTGCTGGCACTAAACGCCGCGGTGGAAGCAGCACGAGCGGGCGAACAGGGCAAAGGGTTTGCCGTGGTGGCCGGGGAAGTTAGAAACCTAGCGCAACGTTCAGCCGGTGCCGCCAAAGAGATTAAAGATCTTATTCGCGACAGCGTAGAGAAGGTGGACAACGGCACGGAGTTAGTGAACGAGTCGGGCACCACGCTTAACGAGATCGTGGACGCGGTAGAGAAAGTAAGCAACATGATCAAAGAGATCAGTAGCGCCGCCGAAGAGCAAAGCTCGGGCATTAACCAGGTGAACACCGCCATCGGTCAGATGGACGAGATGACCCAACAAAACGCCGCCTTGGTGGAGGAAGCCAGTGCCGCCAGTGAAACCATGACCGAACAAGCCAAAACCATGCAAGATCTGGTGGGCTTCTTCCAAATGGCGGGCTCAGGCGGTGGCGGCGGGGTAGCGCGCCCAGCAGCAGTGCGCAGTGCTCCTGCCATGAGTTTGGCACCGCCACCGGCAGCAGGAGGGGTGGCCATGAAGCGCCCACCCGTGGCCGATGACGGTGATGACTGGCAGGAATTTTAGCCAACACGCCAACTGAAAGGGCGGGCCCAATCTGCTGAACAGGTAGGGCTCGTCTGCTAAGAAGGTCGGGCATGGCCACCCCTCGTACGAGGCCACCCCGTGGCCGACCTTTACCACCAGACGACTCCTGGATCCCGGTCGACCAATATTTGTTAATAATCACCAGCGCTGCAGGCATTTATGGATTACACGGGCAAGGAATTCCCCATGGCCGACAAGGACTTTACCATCCTTGCCGCCAAGGCCTACGACATAAGCGGAATTGTGCTGGGTGACCATAAAAAGGACCTGGTATACAGCCGCATCGCACGAAGAATTCGCAAATTAAATCTCGTTGATTTTTCTCAATATTGTCAATATTTAGAAAACAATGAAGACAGCGAAACCAACGAGTTTTTAAATGCCATAACCACCAATTTAACCTCGTTTTTTCGTGAATCTCACCACTTTGAGTTTTTGGCCAAGGAGGTAATTCCCCAGTGGAAAAAAAAGGGCAAGCATCACCCTATTCGTATTTGGTCGTCGGCCTGCAGCACGGGGCCCGAGCCTTACAGTATTGCTATTACCCTTAATAAAAACATGCCGGTGAGCCAGTTTAACGTCAAAATTCTTGCCACCGACCTAGACAGCGATGTGCTTAAAAAGGCCCGTGCCGGGGTTTATCCGCTAGAAGACATCGAGCAATTACCACGGGATTATTTGTCGTCTTTTAGGCGTAAAAAGAATTCTGACATGGGTCAGGTAAAAGAGGGTTTACGTGAGTTAATACAATTTAATCGCTTAAATCTGTTGGGCCCCTGGCCCATTAAGAATAAGTTTGATGTTATTTTTTGTCGTAACGTGGTGATTTATTTTAATAAAGAAACCCAAAAAGAATTGTTTGCGCGCCTCGCCGATCAGCTTAACGACGGAGGCTATTTATTTATTGGCCACAGCGAGACCTTGCATGGGGTAAGTGATCGCTTTATCTCCAAAGGGCGCACCATTTATCAGAAGAAAGAATAATGAGTGGCCAACATGTTAAGCGACACTATCGAAGGGGGGGCTATGCACAAGATACATAAAAAACATCATCACCATGACAAGCCCCATGGGCACCAGCATGCCAGTACGGCCCAGCCTCCCATGGAGCAGGGTTTTGCTCATGTTAATCGTTATTTTGATAAGACCCACGATACCTGGGCAGCCAAAATTTTGCCTGGTGAGTTTTATGTTACCTCTCACGGGGAAATGATCGCCACTGTGCTGGGCTCGTGCATCAGCGCCTGTGTGCGCGATGTAAAACTGGGCATCGGCGGCATGAACCATTTTATGTTGCCCGAACAATCGGAACACAGCACCGTGCAGTGGGGCAGCGATGCCAACTCGGCGGCCACCCGTTATGGCAACTATGCCATGGAGCACCTGTTAAATACCCTGTATGGCCTGGGGGCACGTAAGCAAAATTTGGAAGTGAAACTGTTTGGTGGCGGCCAGGTACTGGCCAATATGACCGACATTGGCCAGCGCAATATTTTGTTTGTATACGATTATTTACGCCAGGAAGGCCTGCCCATTAAGGTGGCCGATGTGGGGGATATTTTTTCGCGCAAGGTGTTGTATTTTCCCGACACCGGTTCGGTGAAAGTGCGCCGCATCACCACCACCCGCAACGACACGATCGTGACACGCGAGAAGGGTTACATGAAAGACATTACTCAGCATAAAGATGACAGCAATGACATTGAATTGTTTGATTGATTTAGACATGTTTTTTGGCTACGACAAATACCGGTCGCCTGCCAGCAGCCTCGTACGGGGGCATATCGGTTTTTTAATTCTGGCAAAAATTCTGTACGAGGCTGCTGGCAGGCGACCCGTGTACGGGGTTTGCATGTTGCATTTTTTATTCTGGCAAAAAAATCTGTACGAGGCTGCTGGCAGGCGACCCGTGGCGCACAAAATAGGGAGTACAACATGATTAAAATACTGACAATGGATGACACTATCTTAATCATTAAGCCGTTGTGCGAATTATTTACCCAACTCAAAAATACTAAATTTTTAGAACCAATCAGCATAGGAGCCTCTACATGATTACAGTACTGGTAGTAGATGACTCCTTATTAATTCGTAAGGTGCTGTGTGACATTTTTGCCAAGGCGCCGGGCATTGAGGTGGTGGGCACTGCCGAAGATCCGTTTATCGCCCGCGATAAAATCAAACAGCTCAACCCGGATGTGATTACTCTGGACATAGAAATGCCCAAGATGGACGGCATTACTTTTCTTAAAAATATAATGCGGTTAAAGCCCATGCCGGTGGTGATGATTTCAACTCTAACCCAAAAGGGCGCACCAGCCACCCTGCAAGCCATGGAATATGGGGCGGTGGATTACGTGGGTAAACCCAGTGCCGATAAACCCGAATTATTGGCTCAATATGCGCAAGAGATCATAGAGAAAGTTAAAATGGCGTCGGTGGCCAACATTAGCCGCTTGGAGCAGCAAGCCAGCCGTGCGCCTCTGGCGGTGAAACCCGCCCCTCGTATGGGCAAGGTCACCAATAAGCTGGTGGCGGTGGGGGCCAGCACCGGTGGCACTGAGGCCATTCGTGAACTGTTGATGATGATGCCCGCCGACGGCCCTCCCATCGTGGTAACTCAGCATATTCCGCCGGTGTTCAGCGCCTCGTTTGCTAAACGCCTTGACGGCCTAGTGCCCATGGAGGTCACCGAGGCCCGTGATGGCGACAAGCTCATGGCAGGCCATGTGTACATTGCCCCCGGGGATAAACACCTGGAAGTAATGAAAAAAGGTGGCCTGTTGTATTGCCGGGTATTTGAAGGGGAGCGGGTCAACCTGCACATACCCTCAGTAGAGGTACTATTTAATTCGGTTACCAAACATTGCGCCAAGATTACCATTGGCGTCATGCTCACCGGCATGGGGGCCGACGGCTCCAGTGCCATGCTGGACATGAAAAATGCCGGTTGCTATACCGTGATTCAAGATGAAAACACCTCGGTGGTGTGGGGCATGCCAGGGGCGGCGGCAAAGATAGGCGCTGGTGACAAAATATTGCCCCTGCAAAATATTGCCGGGCACATAGTCACGCAGCTTAAGCGGGTCTAGGGCCTGCTTTTAACAGAATATGTTAGTCAGATTAAGCATAAATTAACCATCTGTATGTTTTTGGACTATGCTCAAATTAAGTTAAAGACAGGGAAAGCAAACAACTATTTGAGCTAAATATGCGTTTGTGTTTTTTAAGGGACCCAACAGATTATCCGCAGGGACCGCAATAGGGGAACAAGATGTCAATTGCTACATCAGTGAATGGTAACGAACTCACCGTACAGGTGGAGGGCCGTTTCGACTTCAGTGCCCACCAGGAGTTTCGAGACGCCTACGAAAAAACCGACGACGGTGTGAAAAACTATGTCATCGACATGAGCCGCGCCACCTACCTAGATAGTTCGGCGTTAGGTATGTTGTTGTTATTGCGTGACCACGCCGGCGGCGACAGTGCCAATGTGCGTATCACCAAGTGCAATCAGGATGTTAAAAAAATTCTGACGATCTCTAATTTTGAGCAACTCTTCACCATAGAGTAGCGGCGCAGGTAGGCATTCATGGTTGACGTGCCACTGAACATATTGATCGCGGATGATAATAAATCTGATCGTTTGATTCTGGCTGCCATCGTAAAAAAAATGGGACACAAGGTATGTGTCGCCGAAGATGGCGTGCAGGCAGTCGCGCAGTATCACAGCGAAAAACCCGACATCATTCTGTTAGATGTGATGATGCCCAACATGAACGGGCAAGAGGCCGCACTTAAAATTAAGTCTTCGGCCGGTGAAGATATGGTGCCCATTATCTTCCTAACGTCCCTGCAAGATGCCACCGACCTGGCCAAGTGCCTAGACAGCGGCGGCGATGATTTTTTAACCAAACCCTACAATAAAATAATCCTGCAAGCCAAAATTAATGCCTTTTCGCGCATGTCCAAAATGCATTATACCCTGCAACAGCAGCGCGACCTTATCAGTGACCACAACGAACACATGGTGCACGAGCAAGAAGTGGCCAAGGCGGTTTATGACAACGTCACCCACGCAGGCTGCCTTAACTTGCCCAACATCAAACACATGCTCTCGCCCTTTTCGGTATTTAACGGCGATGTTTTGCTGGCAGCCCGTAAACCTTCGGGCAGCATGCATATCTTACTGGGCGACTTCACCGGTCACGGTTTACCGGCCGCCATCGGCGCCATGCCTTTGGCCGAGATTTTTTACGGCATGACCGCTAAGGGTTTCTTAATGGATGACATCCTGCGAGAAATAAACAGCAAACTCAAAAAAATATTACCCATAGGTTACTTTTGCTGTGTATGCATGGTGAACTTGAGTTTTCGCAAGCAACAAATTGAAGTATGGATGGGTGGTTTGCCGGACTTTTATTTATTGCGCCACGACACCGGGCAGGTTGAAAAACTCGCCTCCACTCATTTGCCCTTGGGGGTGTTGTCCAGTCAGGGCTTTGATAGTAAAACCCAACGCTTTAGCCTGCGTCGTAATGATCGTTTGTTCATGTGGTCGGATGGAATTATTGAATCTCGAAACGATCAGGGGGATCTGTTTGGCGAAACCCGCCTAATGGATATTTTTAATGGCAACCAAGATCAAGATCACTTGTTTGATGACATCGTTAACACGGTGAACGGGTTCACGGGCGAGTCGGGCAAGGATGACGATACCACCTTGCTGGAAGTGAAGATGGTGCCAGAGGCCGACGTGGGGGAAGTGGACATAGACATGTCGCGGGGCATGATCACTGGCCCCACCGATTGGAACATGCGCTATACCCTACGTGGCGATACTCTTAAAACCTTTAATCCGTTACCTGTGATGCTGGGTATCCTTAGCGACGTGCCGGCGTTGCATGGTTTAAGTGGTCAGCTTTATACGCTCATGGCGGAATTATTTTCCAATGCCTTTGAACACGGGGTATTGGGGTTAAGTTCAGACTTAAAAAAAGACGCTAAAGGGTTTGCCGAATATTATGCACAACGGGAGCTGGCCATGAAATCCATGGGTGACGGCCAGGTAATGTTTGAATTTGACCATCAACCCACAAAGGCTGGCGGTTTGTTAACCCTTACCGTCACCGACAGCGGCGACGGCTTTGATTATGTGGGCAAACAGGCCAATCAATTCAGTGAGGCGGGCTATAGTGGCCGCGGTATACCGTTAATTGTCAGTATTTGTGATAGCCTAGAATACTTGGGGCAGGGCAATATCGTGAAGGTAACCCTGTCGTGGAGTGCTAAGGGATTGGAGGAATGAACATGGCGCGGTTAAATATGTCGCAAATAGATGAGCTTAAAGACTTAATGGAAGAAGCCTTTGCCGACCTAGTAGAAACCTATATTAGTGACTGTGAAGAAAAAATTACCCGTTTACGGGACGCCATCGAAGCCAGTGATGCGCCCTTAAGCGCCGAAATTTCTCATAGCTTAAAAGGCTCCAGTGCCAATATTTGTGCCGAAGATTTATCTGAGTTGTTTAAAGCCATCGAAGATCAAGCGCGCCAGGACACGTTAAGTCAAATACCCCAACCCTTCAGTGACGTTCAAGACGAATACCAGCGGGTAAAAGGGGCGCTACAAAACCTGCTGTAAATCATTTTTATAAATGGCCCAAGCATTGCAATTATGGAATAGGTTCCATTGTGATGAGTTAATTTGCCATGCCCAACATGCCTTTTTTTACCCTGCAAATTCCCACCCTGCCAGCCGCTGGCACCCAGGGAAGTACCCCGCCTTTACAAAATAACGCGCAAACTCAAGCACTTAGCCCGTCTGGCCAGCTTGATAACATGGGTTCAGGGGACGGCGCGGGGGGTGCCTCGTTTTCGCAAACCCTTAATGCACAGTTACAAGTGCCGGTATTGCCAGTGGGGCAAGAGTTTGCCGCCATGCTGCCAACTCAGGGTGCCTTGCAGGGGGAGCTGGCGCTGCAGCAACAGCAGGATGATGCTACGCCACTGGAGGGGGGCTGGTCGGCCTTGCAACCCTTAATGAATGAGCCCGTGGCAAGCGCTGCGCTTGATTTGCAGGATATACGGCGTCAGCGTGCCTTGAGCGAAAAACTCTTATCGCAAACCAACCCACTTTATTCAGCACCAACCCAAGCGGTGGAGGTTGCCACCCAGAACCCAAACGTTTTAGGCTCACCGTTATCGGGCGCCAGCCAGCTTAACCAGGCAGGCCCTTTGCCGTTAACTCCTACCCAAACCTCCATTGAAATGGGTCAACAAAGTGAGCAATCTCTTGCCCAAAATGTTAACGCCGTGCCTGCTTTTACCCCAAAAGCCAAGCCCGTGGACCCAGCCTTGCACGAGACCAGCAAGGGCGCAGATGAATGGTTGAGCACCGAACTTGATGGCGAGCTGGCCATGAAAAATCTCCATGAAAAACCCCTTACGCTCACCACCAAAGCCAGCTTGCAGCCCGAACTTATGCCGCCCCCTCCCCAGGCCCTGCCCAGTGAAGTTGCGCCCCCGGTGAGCTCTGATTTAGTGATGCAAGGCAGCACCGGTTTTACCAAAGAGCTGGCGGGCACTGACCCCTTGGGCCAGAAAAATCCGCTGGCCAGTACCAATGCCGAACCTGCACAATTTAAACTGGATGTGCCGCCCACTAATCCTCAATGGAGTGAACAGATTGCCAAGCGCATTGGCATCATGAGCAATGAAAATGTGCAAAGCGCCCGCATCCAACTAGACCCACCGGAGCTGGGGGCGTTGGAAGTGAAAATTAAAATTCAAAACGATCATATGACGGTGGCCTTTAGCAGTGGCAATCAGCAAGTGCGTGAGGCGCTGGAAGCTCAGTCTCCAAGGCTTAGGGAAATGATGGAGGCCCAGGGCCTTAACCTGAACGACGTAAATGTGTCGGATCAATCCAGCCAACAGGCGGCCGGCGGCCAAGAGCAGGGTGAGTTTGCATCACAAGGGCCGTTATCTGCCATGGACTCTGAGAGTGAAAGCGAAGAGTCAGTGAGTGTTGAAGTGCAATCGGATTCGCTAGTGGATTATTTTGCGTAACCGCTCACAAGGCACAGGCAAGCTTTAAACAAAGGATCGGCCACGGTGTGGCCTAGGCAGTTGCTCCTTGCATCGCCTAAAGCGCCTACTGTTGGTGCCCTCATAAGAGCCATCCATGGCTCGATCGTACGAGGGCAGCCCCTGCCCGATGCTTTTGGCAGCCTCTGGGAAATTGCTCCATGCATTGCCCTACTTGCCACATCCCTGTGGCCATGCCCGATGCTTTGGCAGCTCCCACTCGACCCCCTGGGCGATCCCATAGCCCAATCCCCCAATATTGACTCCCTTGTCTACACTTAACCTAGCGCCTGCTTTCAGCTTGGCGCTAATCCCAAGCTCGCTGCGTGGCATAGGGCTTGCTAAACCTAGTTCAGGAACCAAAAAGGTGACGTATGGCCGACGAAAAAGAATTACAGCTGGATGCCGAAGGATTAGACGACTCCGGTGGTGGTAAGAAAAAACTCATCATTATTATAGTGGCCGCCGTTTTGGTGGTGGGCATAGGTGTGGGGGTGGGGCTATTTTTAATGGGCGGTGATGACGCCGAGCCAGAAACCGCAGAAGCCAGTGAAGAGGTGATGGAAACCGTGGATGCCAGTCAAGGGCCGGCTATTTACATTAAATTTAAACCGCAGTTTATCATTAATTATCAGGTGGCCAATCGCCAACGTTATTTACAAATACACATGGAGGCCCTTACCCGTGATACCGAAGTAGCTGGCGCCATGGATATGCACAGCCCCATGATACGCAGCGCCATCATTAACTTATTAAGCACCCAAGACTTTAAATTTTTACGCACCGCCGAAGGTCGCGCCAGTATTCGGGATAGTCTAACCGTGGAAGTGAACCGTCTGGTGACGCAGGAAACCAGCATAGAAAATGGCGTGGAGCAGATTTTATTTACCAACTTTGTCATTCAATAAAAATAATTTAGCAGTTTAATTTAGGCCAAATGATTGGCCGCTTTAAGTAGGAGCAGGCGTGCAAGATTTATTAAGCCAGGACGAAATTAATTTGGACTGATTGTTGGGCCCACTGAAGTAGGAGCAAGTGGGCAATATTGATTAAGCGATAACGAGATTAAATTGGGCCGAATGTAGGCCTACTCAAGTAGGAGCATGTGTGCAAGATTTATTAAGCCAGGACGAAATTGATGCCCTGTTGCACGGGGTGGATGACGGCGACATAGAGCCGGAGGAAACGGGGGATGGCGAAGGGGTCAAATCCTACGACCTCTCCAGCCAGGACCGTATCGTGCGCGGGCGTATGCCCACCCTGGAAATGATTAACGAACGTTTTGCCCGCTACACCCGCATCAGCATGTTTAACTTCTTACGCCGTTCCGCCGATGTGGCCAGCGGCGGCATTCAAATCATGAAATTTGGCGAATACATTCACACCCTTTATGTGCCTACCTCCCTAAACCTAGTGAAAGTGCGGCCATTGCGGGGCACCGCCTTATTTATCATGGATGCCAAACTGGTGTTTAAGTTAGTGGATAATTTTTTTGGCGGTGACGGCCGCCATGCCAAGATTGAAGGGCGAGAATTTACCCCCACCGAATTGCGGGTAGTGCAGGTGGTATTAGGTCAGGTTTTTACCGACATGAAAGAAGCCTGGCACGCGGTGATGGATTTGGAATTTGAATATTATGGCTCGGAAGTGAATCCAGCCATGGCCAACGTGGTGAGCCCCAGTGAAGTGGTGGTGGTGAGTTCGTTTCACATTGAACTGGATGGCGGTGGTGGCGACCTGCATGTGGCCATGCCGTATTCCATGATTGAGCCCATTCGTGAAGTGCTGGATGCCGGGGTGCAAAGTGACATTGACGAAGTAGACGAGCGTTGGGTGCAATCTTTGCAAGAGGATATACAGAACGCCAAAGTTCCCGTACACGGCACCATTTGCGAACGGGAAATCTCGTTGCGTGAAGTGGCTGCATTAAAGGTGGGGGATGTGATTCCGGTGGAAATCCCGGAAAATTTTATCTTGCAGGCCAACGAGACCCCCATTTTCAGAGGCAAATTAGGGGTGTCTAACGAGGCCCTGGCGATAAAAATTATTGAACCTATAGATCGCAAGTCAATTTCTGGTACCTCCAGTAATTTGACACTGTAGGGCGTTTAACACACGGCAAACATTGTAATAAAACAGTTAATAAATCGATCATTTAAATAATTATAAACCCATGGTTGCATTATGAGTGATGAAGAAAACAACGAAGACGAAACACCAACAGAACAACCCGAGGAAGAATCCTCTGGGGTAGATGTCGATGCCCTGGCCGAGGAAGTGGCTGGTGCAGTAGATGATGCCGAAGGCGGTGACGCGCTGGCCGACGAATGGGCGGCGGCCATGGAGGAATCTGGTGACGACGGCGGGGATGGGGGGGAGGATGTGCAACCGGCTCCCATGGAAGAATTTGATGCCGCGGCCGCCCCCGTTAATAAAAGCTTTGAAATGAAAGAAGGGGCTCCGGAACTGGATGTGATTCTGGATATTCCGGTGAGCATTTCCATGGAAGTGGGCAATACCCAAATTCCCATCCGTAATCTGTTGCAACTAAACCAGGGGTCGGTCATTGAACTGGACCGACTAGCCGGTGAACCCTTGGATGTGTTGGTGAACGGCACCCTAATTGCTCACGGCGAGGTGGTGATGGTGAATGATAAATTTGGTATTCGTTTAACGGATGTAATTAGTCAAAGTGAACGTATTCAGCGATTAAAGTAGCTGCGATTAATAAAAAAATAATAACAAAGTGAAGATTTTATGTTGATGTTTTCTGCTGCCGTCTTGGCGAGTAAAGAGGTGGCCACTAAAGAACTGACCAGCACAGAGGTAGCAGGCAGTGCGCTGGCCACTAAGGCCTCAGCGGTGCAAGAGGCAGTGATGACCGCGCCTCCTCTGGCCAGCTCACAAGATCAACTAATACAAGTAACACTTTCATTGTTTGCGGTGCTGGCGGTGATTTATGCCGTGGCCTGGCTCATTAAGCGCAATCGTGGTGTACAAGGGTTATCTGGTTTACCCATGAAAACCCTGGCAGTCTTGCCCATGGGGGTGAAAGAAAAAATAGTTTTGATTGAAGTGGGCGGCAAGCAAATCCTATTGGGCATGACCGCCCATAATATTAATGCCTTGGCCACCTTTGATGAGCCGGTATTGGTCATTAAAGAAAAAAATACTAAGGGTTTTGCCGATCGCCTAAAAGAAATTATGTCACAGGTGAAACAGGATAATCAGGCTTCTCCCATGGACCCAGAAGGCAACCCCGCGAATAAATCCTCAGAGTCAAAGTCATGAAACGCAGCGTCGCGTTTTTATGGCTCATGGTGTTTAGTTTAGCCAGTGTGGCTGAAGCAGATTTTGGCATCCCTGCGGTAACCTTTACGCCTCAACCTGATGGCACCGGTCGCTACACCGTGACCATTCAAATATTAGCCATCATGTCCACGCTCACCATCTTGCCATCAATACTGGTAATGATGACCTCGTTTACCCGCATCATTGTGGTATTTGCCATTCTTCGTCAGGCCATGGGCTTGCAACAAACGCCATCCAATCAGGTGTTATTAGGTTTGGCATTATTTTTATCCATGTTCATTATGATGCCGGTATTTACAGTGATAAATGAAACAGCCTTGCAGCCTTACATTGAAGAAGAAATATTACCACTTGAGGCGTTACAGCGTGCCAGTATTCCCATTAAAGAATTTATGTTGGCGCAGGTACGTGAAGATGATTTAGCGTTATTTGTGCGCCTCTCCGGGGATAAAACCATCAATAGCCCCATGGATACACCCTTACATATTTTAATACCCGCCTTTGTTACCAGCGAATTAAAAACCGCCTTTCAAATTGGTTTTATGTTGTTTATTCCGTTTTTAATCATAGATCTAGTGGTGGCCAGCATACTCATGGCCATGGGGATGATGATGTTAAGCCCCATAATCATTTCGCTGCCGTTCAAGATTATGTTGTTTGTGCTGGTGGATGGCTGGGCCATGGTCATGGGCACGCTGGCGGCCAGTTACGGGTTTTAATCATGAGGCCACCGGTGGCCGACTAAATTCCTGATTTGGTTTATCAACAAGGAGAATTTAAATGGGTGTTGTACACATAGGGGACTTCCTGCGTGAAGGGTTGTTTGTGGTGATCATGATCGTGGCCGCGGTTTTAGTGCCCGGCCTTATGGTGGGGTTAATTGTTGCTACCTTTCAGGCGGCCACGCAAATCAACGAACAAACTCTTAGTTTTTTACCCCGTCTGGTGGTGACTCTAGTGGTTATCATGTGGCTTGGTCCCTGGATCGTGAATAAGGTGGTGACGTATTCCAAGAGTATTTATATGAACATTCCTTATCTCATTAGCTGACCCGCTTAAAAATGGAAAATGAGCTGGCCTTCATCCTGAACCTGGACGACGCGGAAATTTCCAGCTGGGTGAGCCGTTATATGTGGCCGTTTTTTCGCATCGCCGGGTTTTTTATGGTGATGCCCCTGTTTGGTACCCGGCTGGTGACACCGCGTATTCGTCTATTGTTATCTATCATGGTGACGGCGGTGGTGACCCCCATATTGCCGCCCATGCCGGTGATAGACGCTTTAAGTATGCAAACCATGCTCATCGGTGCTCAGCAATTATTAATCGGCATCGCCTTTGGATTGGTACTGGAAGTGTTGATGCAAATTTTTATCATGTCTGGGCAAATGGTGGCCATGCAAACCGGCCTGGGCATGGCACAAATGGTAGATCCCTCAAATGGCGTCAACGTGGCGGTGGTGGCCCAGTGGTTTTTGATTTTTGTGAACCTATTATTTATATCTTTAAACGGCCACCTGCTTGCCATTGAAATATTAGTGGACAGTTTTTTTACCATGCCGGTGGGTGGGCCTGGGTTAAGCAGCGATACCATGTGGGGGCTGGTACTACTGGGGAAGTGGATGTTCAGTGCCGCCATCGTGTTGGCGCTGCCCGCCATTACCGCCATGTTAATGGTGAACATTGCGTTTGGTACCATGGCCAGGCTGGCGCCGCAGCTTAATATTTTTGCAGTGGGTTTTCCGGTAACCATGATGCTGGGGTTGATTGTTTTATGGATTACCTTTGGCGGATTTGGAACGCAGTTTCATCTATTACTTACCGAGGCGTTTCATATAATGCGGGATTTTAAGGCTTAAGTAGATAGAAGTCGCTTCCTGCTTAGTTTAATTATGGGATATTAAAACATGGCTGAAAACGACAAAAGTCAGGAAAAAACCGAAGAACCCACCCCCAGGCGATTGGAAAAGGCCCGCGAAGACGGCCAGATTCCACGCTCCAAGGAACTTAGCACTAGCCTCATCTTAATTGCCGGGGCCCTTTCTCTATGGATTTTTGGCGGTGTGTTATTTAATGCCGCCCAAAATATTTTTGATTTTAATTTTGCTTTGCAACGTTTTCATATTTTTGACACCAACCAAATGGTGATTCATTTATCCGCATCCATGTTGCAAGCCATCGTGGCTATCTCTCCGGTGATGATTTTATTGGTGTTGGCCGCTATTTTTGGCCCCATGGCGCTGGGGGGCTGGATGTTTAGTGGCAAATCACTATTGCCAAAGTTGGACCGTATCAGTCCCTTGGCAGGGTTTAAGCGTATGTTCAGTGTTAAAAGTTTAGTGGAATTGTTGAAGGGCTGGGCAAAAATATTTGTGGTGGTGGGCACCATATTGGCCTTATATTTTTCGTTAAAAAATACCGTCTTTGTTTTGAATCAGGAGCCGCATCGCCAGGCTATTTTTCATGCCACCGACCTGGTCATGACCGGCGCCCTGGCTCTGGCCTTGTGTACCTTGCTTATTAGTATTATTGATGTGCCGTTTCAGATTTATGAGTTCACCAAAAAAATGAAGATGAGCCTGCAAGAAGTGAAGGATGAAAACAAAGACACCGAGGGCAAGCCCGAAGTGAAACAACGCATTCGCCAATTGCAATACGAGATGAGCCAGCGACGCATGATGGGTGACGTGCCCGACGCCGACGTGATCATCACTAACCCCACTCATTATGCAGTGGCATTAAAATATCACAGCGATGATATGCAGGCGCCCATTCTATTAGCTAAGGGTGTGGACGAAGTGGCGTTAAAAATTAGAGAAATTGGCAAACATAAAAATGTGCCTATTGTGGAGGCGCCCACTTTGGCCAGATCTGTATATGCCTTTACTAAGATAGGCAAAGAGATTCCCGAAGGTTTGTACGTGGCCATCGCTCAAGTGCTGGCCTATGTTTACCAGTTAGATCAATTTTTTAAAGGCCGTGGCGAGCGGCCCAAGCAACCGGTATTCCCGGTACCGCCAGATTTACAGGCTTAATGGCCACCCCGTGGCTGAAAGGTTTTGTCGGGCAGGGGCTGCCCTCGTACGATCGAGCCATGGATGGCTCTTATTAGGGTACCAACAGTAGGCGCTTTAGGTAATGCAGGGAGCAATTACCCAGGCTACCCCGTGGCCGACCCTGCTGGCATCCCCATATGGATGTGGGTGAATAGGGCAATGCATGGAGCAATTGCCGAGGGGATCTTTTACGCAGCCCGCAACTGCTGCCCCTTATTAACCAGGCCAACTTCCAAACAATAAAAACTATCAAATCTATTTTGCTGGCCTTCTCTTTGCAATGCCCCCTACAGCGTCAAATTATATCTGTATTGTAATTCTGCGGTGTTAGGAGTGGGTCATGGCTGCCAGTAAAATTTCGTTACCCTCTGCCGGTATCTTAAATCAAATTTTCCAACAGGCACGGGTATTGGCCCAGGGCAATCTGGGCGTGCCGTTCATGCTCATGCTTATGCTGGGCATGATGACCCTGCCGGTACCCACCTTACTGCTGGATATCTTTTTCACCTTTAACATTGCGCTGGCCATCGTTGTATTGATGGTGAGCATCTACGCGGCGCGCCCTCTGGATTTTGCCATCTTTCCCAGTGTCCTACTGGTGGCCACCTTATTGCGCCTTGCTTTGAATGTGGCCTCCACTCGAGTGGTGTTATTGGAGGGTCACGAAGGGGGAGCGGCGGCCGGTAAAGTCATTGAAGCCTTTGGTGAAGTGTTAGTGGGCGGCAATTACGCAGTGGGTTTAGTGGTGTTCCTGATCTTGATGATCATTAACTTTGTGGTGGTGACTAAGGGTGCCGGCCGAGTGTCCGAAGTGAGTGCGCGTTTTACCTTGGATGCCATGCCGGGTAAACAAATGGCCATAGATGCGGATTTAAACGCAGGATTAATTGATGCCGACCAAGCCAAAGAGCGCCGTGGTGATGTGGCTAACGAGGCGGATTTTTACGGTTCCATGGACGGTGCTAGTAAATTTGTAAAAGGGGATGCGGTAGCGGGCATGCTAATCCTCATTATTAATATATTGGGCGGTTTGGCCATTGGCATGGTGCAGCACGATTTGGATTTCTCCCGCGCCACCGAAGTGTATGCCTTGCTCACCATAGGGGATGGCCTAGTGGCACAAATTCCCAGCCTGTTATTGTCCACCGCCACCGCCATCATCGTGACGCGCAATAACAACAAAGAAAATATGGGCAGCCAAATTTTTACTCAGATGTTTGATACCAGTCGTTCATTGGCGGTGGCCGGTGGTGTGCTGATTTTAATGGGGTTAATTCCGGGCATGCCCCATGTGGCATTTTTAGGCCTGGGTGTGTGCTCCGCAGGTGGCGCCTACTGGATATTTAGGAAAAACAAACAACCTCAGGTGGTGGATGAGGGTGTGGCAGGCAGTGCCCGACAGGCTGCACAAAAAGCCGGGGCGCCAGCCGTGGCGGGTCAATCGGTACCGGCACTGCCCGCTGCCGATACCAAGGAAGTGGATTGGGATGATGTGGAAAATGTCGACATCATTGGTCTGGAGGTGGGTTACCGTTTGATTCCCTTGGTGGATAAAAATCAGGGTGGACAATTGCTAAGCCGTATTAAGGGTATTCGCCGCAAGCTCTCACAAGAGTTGGGTTTTTTAATCCCCAGCGTGCACATTCGAGACAACCTGGATTTGTTGCCCAATGCCTATCGTATTCAGCTTATGGGGGTCAGCATCGCCGAGGCGGAAATTGAACCGGATAAAGACATGGCCATTAACCCCGGCCAGGTATTTGGCAAACTGGACGGCATGGCCACCATAGACCCGGCCTTTGGTTTGGAAGCCGTATGGATAGACACAGGTAAAAAAGATCAGGCGCAAACTCTGGGGTACACAGTGGTGGACGCCAGCACGGTGGTGGCCACCCATTTAAATCAGCTGTTACAAAAACACGCCAGTGAACTCATTGGCCACGAAGAAGTACAACAAATGCTGGATCGCCTGGCCAAGTTGTCGCCTAAGCTAGCGGAAGAGCTGGTGCCCAATACCCTGAACTTAAGCCAAATGTTGGCGGTGTTACAAAGCCTGTTACGCGAGGGGGTGCCGGTGCGGGATATTCGCAGTATCGCCGAGGCCTTGGCGAATACCCAGGTAGACAGTCAAGATACCGCCGCCTTAATCGTCATGGTAAGGCGGGTGCTGAAGCGCCTCATCGTACAGAGCATCTATGGCAATGTGGACGATCTGTCTGTGATCACCCTGGAGCCTTCTTTGGAACAGTTATTGCTCAAGACAGTACAGCAGAGCAAACAACAAACCGGGTCCAGCGATAACATGATTTTAGAACCCACCATGACAGAGAGGCTGCAGCAGTCATTGCTAGAAGCCACCCGTAATCAGGAAATGGCGGGTAATCCAGCGGTACTGTTGGTGAGCAATATCTTGCGCCCGGTACTGGCTAACTTTGTTCGCACGTTGATGGATAACCTGCATGTGTTGTCGTACCAGGAAATTCCAGACAACAAACAAATTACCATCGCCGCGACGATTGGTGCCTAAAGGGACTTAGGTATGTCGCGGTGGCAGGGACGCCAGAGAGTGACGGCGTAAGGGACAGGCAGTCGCGGTGGCAGGGACGCCAGAGAGTGACGGCGTAAGGGATAGGCAGTCGCGGTGGCAGGGACGCCAGAGAGTGACGGCGTAAGGGAAATAGAAATGCCACAAAGTGGCTAACAGAAAGTAATAAACATGTTTAAACAAAAATCTAAAAATATTGGAGGCAACTCATGAAAGTAAAACGTTTTACCGCCACCAGTATGCAAAAAGCCTTAAAAACCGTACGGGACGAAATGGGCCCGGACGCGGTGATTCTATCCAACCACAGGGTCAGTGGCGGGGTGGAAATTATTGTGGCGCAAAACTATGAGCCTGTGAGTGCCCGCCAGGTAGTGCCCCCTCATGACGCCGAAGCCGATCAGCCGATCACCCCAACTGTGATTGCAAAGCCTAACCCTCCTGCGCCGGCTCCCAAATCTTTTTTGGCCGATGAACTGGATAAATTAAAAAAGCCAGCACCTCATGTGGCGCGGCCCATCAGCAAAAAGCCGGAAAACCCTTGGCCTTTTTTAAGTCAGGAAGATCGCCAAGATGTGGAAGAGCAGTTGCGCCTGCAGGATCAGTTAGAGTCGTTAAAAAAACAACCCAAAGTCTCCCCCATGGACTTTCCGCAAGACCCGTTGCCCTTGCATGATGAAAGAGCGCCGCTGCAAAAGCAGCCCAGTCCCGCCCCCATGGAAATGCCTCAAAATAAGGCGGGTTTACAACAAGCTTTGCAACACATCAAACAGCAACGCCAGGACGGCTTAATTGGGCAGGTAGAAATTACCCCGTCCAAGGTGAATGAACCGGTTGCGGTGCCCGAGGCCAGTCAACAATTAATAGATGAAGTGCGCACCGAGCTGCACGACCTCACCGAAATGCTCAAGGCAAGCTCCAACAAACCTGTGGCCCAAGTAACGCAACCCAGCAGTTTTGTCTGGAAAAAATACAGCCCCAGTAATGCCTTACAGGCCAAATTATGGGGACGGCTGGAGGCCATGGGGTTTGAAGAATGGCTAATCTATCAACTGCTGGGCAAGTTGCAGAGCCAGCAGGATGAAAAAACCGCCTGGCAATCCTGCTTGCAAGAACTCAGTGCCCACCTAAATATAAGCCCCAGCGACCCGCTTAAGCGCGGTGGTATTTTTGCCTTAGTGGGCCCCACCGGAGCGGGTAAAACCACCACCATCGCCAAGATGGCGGTGCGTTTTACCCTTGAGCACGAGGGCGCCAAGGTGGGGTTAATTACCATGGATAACTACCGGCTGGCGGCCCATGATCAGCTGCGCACCTTAGGGCAAATTTTAGGGGTACAGGTGCTAGTGGCCGATCAGGATCACAGCGTATTGAGCTGCATTGAAACCCTGCAGGAGTGTGACCTGGTATTAATCGATACCGCAGGCCTAAGCCCCGAGCACCCCATGTTGAACTACCAGTTGCAGCAATTGGCCCAGTTAAAGGGGCGTATTAATACCTTGCTAACGCTGCCGTCCACCAGCAATAGCAGAGTGCTGCGTAAGGTCTATCATAACTATAAGGCCGCACAATTAACCGGCTGTGTTTTGAGCAAGCTCGATGAGGCCAGTAGCCTGGGTGACGCCATCAGTGTATTGCTTGAAAGCGCCTTGCCCTTGTCGTACATCACAGATGGGCAGCGCATACCGGACGATTTTCATCGTGCCACCGCCAAGGGGTTAGTGAAGCGAGTGGTGCAGGTGGCTAAACAAGAACAGCAGATGGCGTATGGCAGCGGCTTGGCGGCCGGAGCCTGGTGAAAACAAGCCACAATAAAAATAATGTGACCAAAAACGTAAGGTGAAAGAATGCATCCAGTACAAGTAATCGCCGTCACCGGCGGCAAAGGTGGGGTAGGCAAGAGCAACGTGTCGGTGAACATGAGCATCGCCCTGGCTGAACTGGGTCGCCGCGTGGTGGTGCTGGACGCCGATCTGGGTCTGGCCAATATTGATATTTTATTAGGTATTCACGCCAAAAATAACATCAGCAATGTATTAAGCGGCGAGATTACCTTGCAGGACGTTTTGGTGAATGGCCCTGGCGGCATACGGATTATTCCGGCGGCCTCGGGCACCCAAGCCATGGCCACCTTAGAGCCGGTGGAGCATGCTGGCTTGATTCGTGCGTTCAGTTCCATCAGCGAACAATTGGACATTTTAGTGGTGGATACCGCCGCCGGTATTGGCGATGCGGTGGTGAGTTTTGTTAAGGCAAGCCAGGAAGTATTAATCGTGGTCACCGATGAGCCCACTAGCATCACGGATGCTTATGCTCTAATTAAATTATTAAACCGTGACCATGGCCTATTTCGATTTAGGGTATTGGCGAACATGGTGAAGGGCAGTCAGGAGGGTCATAACTTGTTTGCCAAGATGACCAAGGTTACCGACCGTTTTCTAGATGTGGCCTTACAATATGTGGGCTGTATCCCCTTTGATGACTCGGTGAAAAGGGCGGTGCAGCGCCAGCGAGCGGTGGTGGAGGCTTACCCAAGATCCAAGGCTGCTTTGGCGTTTAAGTCTTTGGCTAAAAAAGTGGATGGTTGGCCCTTACCCAGCACGCCCAGAGGCAACCTGGAATTTTTTGTGGAAAATTTAGTGCTCACCGCCGAGCGCGAAGAATGACTCATGTAGAGGTTTTAGGTGCGGCATGAATTTTCCTAGGGGCACCACTTGGCACAGATAAAAGGTCGAGCGTGAAGAATGATAATAATCAGGTTTTATATGCATCATTATTTTTTCAATGGCTGGAACTTGGGACAACACCATTCCAAGGCAGTGTGTGGTTAGGCCATGGCCATGACCGGGGGAGTCGCCTTGTACAGTGAGCAAGACCCAAATTACGATCAGCTCATCGAGCAATATGCGGTATTGGTTAAGCGCATCGGCCACCATTTAAAGGGGCGGTTGCCTTCCAGTGTGCAGGTGGATGACCTTATTCAGTCAGGCATGATTGGCCTCATGGAGGCTGCTCGTAAGTACGAACCCAGCAAGGGCGCCAGCTTTGAAACCTACGCGGGCATACGCATTCGCGGTGCCATGCTGGATGAAATTCGCAAAGGAGATTGGGCCCCTCGCAGTGTGCATCGTAACAGTCGGCGCATTGCCGAGGCCATTCGTTTTGTGGAAGGCCAAACCGGCTGTGATGCCAAGGACAGCGAGGTGGCCAAGGCCCTAGACATGTCTTTGGAGCAATACCACCATCAGCTGCAAGACGGAATGGGCTCACGCCTGTTTAGCTTTGAAGAGCTGCTGGCTCAGCAAGGAGAGCGTGAAGGGGGCATAACCGGAGGGGGCGACAGCCCGCTGGGGGATTTACAAAGTGCTCACTTCCGGCAACATCTTGCCCGTGCCATTGCCTCTTTGCCTGAGCGTGAGCAACTGGTACTGGCCTTGTATTACGATGAAGAGCTTAATTTAAAAGAAATAGGCGCGGTGCTAGAGGTCAGTGAATCCCGCGTGAGCCAAATACACAGCCAAGCGGCTCATCGTTTACGTGCCCGCCTGAGCGAATGGACAGAAAAACAAAAATAGCCAAATGCCTTCTCCGCTCTGGTGGGTGAAAGTCGATAGACGGCCCTCTTCTCTTAGTCAATTTAATTATTTCCCAATTACTGATAATTCATTGTTAGCAATGCTGGATTACTGCCTAACTGTGACTAGACTAAAAATTAGGCATTAAGGTCAAGCCGAGGCACTGGGAGGTAGCTTTGGATAAAAATATGAAGATTCTCGTTGTGGACGATTTCTCTACCATGAGGCGCATCATCAAAAACCTGTTACGGGATTTGGGTTTTACCAATACCTCAGAGGCAGATGATGGCAATACGGCTTTACCCATGTTGCAAAGTGGCAACTTTGACTTCCTCGTGACCGACTGGAATATGCCGGGCATGACGGGGATCGAGTTGCTGAAGCACGTGCGTGAGGACGAGCGCCTGAAAGACTTACCTGTACTGATGGTGACCGCAGAGGCTAAGCGTGACCAAATAGTGGCGGCCGCTCAGGCCGGCGTGAACGGATATGTTATTAAGCCGTTCACCGCAGCGGTGCTAAAGGAAAAAATCGAAAAAATATTTGAACGAGCGGGTTAGCGACACATAACCAGTATTAATATTTCGTTCAGGGATTGGTATTTTGAACTAATCATCGGTTGGGTTGGGTCAAAGGTGACAGGGTATTTCCATGACAACACTGGAGTTAGAAAGCCCAGGCAATGAGTTTGAGAAGTTATTCTCGGAAAAAGCCAAAGATCTAATGGCTCGCCTGGAAAAAAATGACCTGGCAGGGGCGGTGGGGTTAATTCAGGAACTGCAAAAAGTTCGGGATGAAAACCTTTATCAGGAAATCGGACAACTCACCCGGGCCTTGCATGAGTCCATTAAAAAATTCAAGTTAGATTCTAGTGTACAGGGTGCTGGCTCAGACATTGATGAGGCCAACGACGGGCTGGCTTATGTGGTAGACATGACCGCCAAGGCGGCCAACAAAACCATGGATAAGGTGGAAGACAGCTTGCCACTGTCACAAGGTATCGCAGCGGAATCCAATGAGATTCACCAACAGTGGAAACGCTTTTTAAATAAAGAATTAAATCCGACCGAATTTCGAGAATTGTGCAAACACATCAGTACATTTTTAAAAAGTACCGAAAGCAATACCCAAAAGTTGAATCAGAATTTGAATGACATTTTATTGGCCCAGGATTTTCAGGATTTAACCGGGCAGGTGATTCAAAAAGTAACCACTATGGTTACGGATGTGGAATCACGTTTGGTAAACCTTGTGTCCATGGCGGGTCATGTGGACCAGCTCACTGGCATTCAGCATGGCGAAATAAACGTCGAACATGAAGAGGCCGACTTAAATAAAGGGGTGGGCCCGCAGGTACATGCCGATGAAGAGGAAGACGTAGCCTCGAATCAGGATGATGTGGATGATCTGCTCTCGAGTCTGGGTTTTTAAATGGAGTTTAAGGGCATGAAAAGGGTTTTAAAATCAATGGGAGTCCCTAACACAGTGTCTTCCTTGATTTTTAAAGGGGAAACAGGATGAGCATAGACTCAGATGACGAGATCCTTCAGGACTTCTTGGTGGAAGCAGGTGAGATACTGGAACTGCTTTCCGAGCAATTGGTGGAGCTGGAAAATAGCCCACAAGATCAAGACCTGCTAAATACGATATTTCGTGGTTTTCACACGGTTAAAGGTGGGGCGGGGTTCTTACAACTTAACGCTCTGGTGGATTGCTGCCACGTGGCCGAAAACGTGTTTGATATCTTGCGTAACGGGCAACGCAGCGTCACCCCTGAATTAATGGATGTGGTACTGCGTTCTCTGGATACCGTGAACGAGATGTTTGAAAGTGTACGGGCCGGAAATGAACCCGAGCCCGCCGATGCGGCATTGATTGCTGATTTAAGTAAATTTTCCAAACCCGAAAGCGCCGATGAAGTCGCTGCCCCAGCCGAAAGTGCAGCTCCCGAGGCACCTGCTGCGGTGGAAGCGGTAGCCGCAGCGCCTGTCCCGGCAGCCGATGAAGGGGATATCACCGACGATGAATTTGAAGGCTTGCTGGATGCCCTAGAAGACCCAGATCCCGCCGAAGCGACTCCAGCTCCAGAAGCACCAACGGCGGCCGAAGTGCCAGCCGAGACTGCAGCCGGTGGCGGCTCAGATGAAATTACCGAAGATGAATTTGAAGCCTTGCTTGATCAGCTCCATGGATCGGGTAAAGGGCCTGGCACTCAAGCCGGTGTGACCGATTCTCCTCAGCCCGTCGAAGAACCTGCTGTCGAAGAGCCTGTGGTGGCTGAAGCAGCTGAAGTGGAGGTACCGGTAGCGCCAGCGCCAGCTGCTGCCCCTGAAACCAGTGAGAATATTTCTGAATCAGAATTTGAAGATTTACTGGATAAGCTTCACGGTAAAGGCAAGGGGCCTACGGATAAGCTAGACGCAGACTCTGATGCCGAGCCCGTCGCCCCCCCTGCACCGGTGGCAGCTGCCCCCAGTGCCGAGCCCAAAAAAGAGCCAGCCGCTGCTGCACCTAAGCCCGCAGCACCTAAAGCTGCAGCCCCTGCGCCCGCTGCCAAAAAGGCGGATGCACCTGTGCCCACTGCCGAAGCTACGGTGCGAGTGGATACCAAACGCTTGGATGACATCATGAACATGGTGGGGGAACTGGTACTGGTACGAAATCGCTTGGTGCGTTTAGGTTTAAAGAGTACCGATGAGTCCATGGCCAAGGCAGTGGCTAACCTGGATGTGGTGACGGGGGACTTGCAAACCTCGGTCATGAAGACACGTATGCAGCCCATTAAAAAAGTATTTGGACGATTCCCTCGAGTAGTACGAGATTTGGCCCGAAACCTTAAAAAAGAAGTGACGTTGGAATTACGCGGTGAGGACACCGATCTGGATAAAAACCTAGTGGAGGCCTTGGCGGATCCCTTGGTTCACTTGGTGAGAAATTCAGTGGACCATGGCATCGAACAGCCGGAAGACCGTGTGGCCACTGGTAAAAGTAAAAACGGCACCGTGGTATTGAGTGCTGAGCAGGAAGGGGATCATATTCTGCTCTCAATCTATGATGACGGTAAGGGCATGGACCCAAAAGCCTTGCAACGTATTGCAGTTGAAAAAGGCGTTATGGATCAGGATGCGGCAGAGCGTCTTAGTGACAGCGAATCGTTTAATTTAATTTTTGCACCGGGTTTTTCCACCAAAACCGAAATCAGTGAAGTGTCGGGCCGTGGTGTAGGCATGGACGTGGTTAAAACCAAGATTAACCAATTAAACGGCACCATCAATATTGAATCTGAAATAGGCAAGGGCACCAAGATTCAAATTAAGGTGCCATTAACGCTGGCCATCATGCCCACGTTGATGGTGATGCTGGATCAACAGGCATTTGCTTTCCCGCTGGTGAGTGTTAACGAAATATTTCATTTGGATCTTACCAAAACCAACGTGGTGGACGGCCAGGAAGTGGTGGTGGTGCGCGAAAAAGCCGTTCCCCTGTTTCACCTTAAACGCTGGCTAGTGAATGATAATCCGGTGACGGCAAGTGGCGAAGAGACGGATGATGCGAACGTAAAAGAAGGGCATGTGGTGGTGGTGTCAGTGGGCACCCAAAGAGTCGGTTTTGTGGTGGATCAACTGGTGGGGCAAGAAGAGGTGGTTATTAAACCTCTTGGCAAGATGTTGCAAGGCACGCCAGGCATGGCGGGTGCCACAATCACGGGTGACGGTCGTATTGCACTAATACTGGATGTTCCCAGCATGCTTAATCATTATGCCTCCAAGGTAAACCTGGCCGCCTAATTTTTTGTTCGCCACTACCAAGGGTGTGTGCATGGCCATAAATGTGTTGGTAGTAGATGATTCAGGCTTTTTTCAGAAACGCATTGCTGAAATACTAAAGCCGGTTAGCGATATAAACATTATTGGTTTTGCCAGTAATGGTCGTGAAGCCATCGATAAAAATCAGGCCCTAAACCCAGATGTTATCACCATGGATTATGAAATGCCGGTGATGGATGGGCTCACCGCTTTGCGCAATATCATGAATTTAAAACCCACGCCGGTATTGATGTTTTCATCATTAACCTATGCCGGTGCCCGCATCACTCTGGACGCCCTAGATGCAGGGGCGGTGGACTTTTTACCCAAAAACTTTGGTGACCTGCAACACGGTGGCAGTAAAATTCGTGACCTGCTCACCGATAAAATCAAGAGTGTTGCTAAATATTATAATCGCAATGCCAGTCCGGAGGCCTATCGGGTAAGCAGTTTAAAGGTTGAGCCAGATCCGCCAGTATCGGCTGCAGCCAAACCTGTTGCGGCTAGGCTTACGCCAGGTAAAACCGATGCGGGCAAACCGTTGGCAACTAAAACAAGCAGCGTAAAAACCAAAGCGCCGCCAGTCTCCCCGCCCAAAGTGAGCCCTGCAGTAAAGCCCGCCACAAGCAAACCATCAGTAAAAAATGATACCCGGTTGGATCAGGTTGATGTGGTGTTAATTGGCACCAGCACCGGTGGTCCGGTGGCGTTGCAAAAAGTATTGACCAGTTTGCCGGCTAACTTTCCTAAACCCATTATGTTGATTCAGCACATGCCGGCTTCTTTTACCGGGGCGTTTGCCGAACGACTGGATAAATTGTGTCGCATAACCGTGAAACTGGCAGAAGATGGAGACGTTTTAAAACCCGGGGTGGCATTGTTGGCCCCTGGAGGCATGCAAATGATGTTAGATCGCAGCAAGATACGAATTATAGAGGGGGATGACAGAGTGAATTACCGTCCCTGTGTGGATATTACCTTTGCCTCCGCCGCCAAGCATTTTGCCGCCAAAGCCTTGGGGATTATTTTAACTGGCATGGGCAGTGATGGACGGGATGGGGCAAAACTCATGAAGGACAATGGCGGGACCATTTGGGCGCAGGATGAAAAAACCTGTGTGATTTACGGCATGCCCATGGCTATCGCCAAGGCGAACTTGGCCAATGCCATCTTGCCCCTGCACGAAATAGGCCCTTTGCTCAGTAAAGAAGTGGGATTTTAATTTTCAGTTTTATTTGGGGGATTGAGAACGGTCGAGCTGCTATATCGGTGGGGTTTCACATGATACTAATGCGGCAAAGACAGCTCAGTGCTTAACGACACAATAGAATAATGATAGTGATGGGTCCATGGATTGGTTGAGTTTGGCAGGCATTGCCTTAGGCGTTGCCGCCATAGTATTTGGCAATATGGCAGAGGGCGGATTGACCTCGGCGCTGATAAATTTACCGGCGGCCATGATTGTATTTGGCGGCAGTTTTGCTGCTTTGATGGTGCAGTCTCCTTGGCTGGTGATTAAACAGGCCATAATTCGCACCAGCTGGTTATTTGTGCCGCCCAGATTTAATTTGGAGGATTTGTTGGAAACCCTGTGCCAGTGGGGGCATGCCGCTCGCCGTGAAGGATTAATTGGTTTGGAAAATATTGCCGAGGTGGAGCACTCCATGTTTGCCCGTAAGGGCCTAAACCTGTTGGCCGATGGTCAGCCACCCAGTGCCATTCGTAACAGTTTGGAACTGGATTTATACAAGCAGGAAGACATCGGCATGCAGTCGGCCCACGTTTATGACAGCCTTGGTGGTTACGCTCCCACCGTAGGCATTATAGGGGCGGTATTGGGATTAATGCAGGTTCTGGGAAATTTAAATGACCCCAGTGAAATTGGCCCAGGCATCGCCACCGCCTTTGTGGCTACTCTGTATGGTTTGGGCAGTGCTAACTTAATTTTTTTACCTCTGGCGCAAAAACTTAAACACTTGGTTCGCTGTGAATACCTATACAACGAATTAACCATCGAGGGATTAGTGGCCATCGCCGAAGGGGAGCACCCTAATTCCATTCGATATCGATATGAGATTTTAAAGCGCACTTAAATAGCGTTGTGCGTCTGTGTAAATTTCTGTGTGTGAAAACCGTATTAAACCTGGAGGCCAAATATGCCCCGTCGCCATCATCGCCCGGAATCCGTTCACCCTTATCGTTGGATGGTGTCTTACGCCGATTTTATGACCCTGTTGTTTGCATTTTTTGTGGTGATGTATGCCATCTCCACGGTGAACAATAAAAAGTTTGACGAAATATCGGATTCGTTAGTGGGGGTGTTTGATGGCAAAAATAAATCGTTAATGCCTTTTCAACTGGACGCCATTTTCCCCAGTTTGGCGCCGGCCTCGGATGTGACCCTAGTGAGCAGTAAAGAGGGTGATCGCCCCGAACCCCCGGGGGATATTCTGGAAATAGTACAAGGGGCCCTTAACCCTTTGATTAACGATCAGCATTTTAATCTCACCATGGACGAAAAGTGGCTGCAACTGGAGATAGCCGCCGACGCCCTGTTTATTGATAACGGCATTAAGCTCAGTTATGACGGGGAGCAGATTTTAGTTAAGTTGGCCAAGTCATTTGTGGGTTTTAGCAATCCCATAAATATCGAAGTATTTGGCGACAACCAAGGAGCAGCTGGCATTAACCCTTGGTTGTTAACCGCTCGGCAAGGGGCGGAAATTGGCCAGTTTTTGGCGTTGGAAAAAATTGCCGCCCAGCGTTTGGCGGTGGTGGCCTATGGCCCGTTTCAGCCCATCGCCACCAACGATGATGAAGAGGGGCGTTCCATTAATCGGCGGGTATTATTTTTAATCGATCGCCAAGTACTTCACAGGGAACGCATTAAAACTGTGACGAATCGGCACTTGTCTGCTAAGTCTTAATAGGGGGCGTTTTTTTATTTGGGCCCCGTTAAGGCGTCTGTAGGAAAATGCAGTGGCTTCAGTATGTGTTTTTAGTGCAATAGTTCTTTTTTGTGCACGTTTTTTGCGTTTACTTTTAATGCATCTGTAAGTGTTAACCAATAAGGACAGCACCCTAATACGGGTGGTGTCGGCGAACAGGGTAGGCCAAGGAGTGAGTTGTGCACGTATGGGCCGTAGCAAATCAAAAAGGGGGGGTGGGTAAAACCACTTCCACGGTATGCCTGGCTGGGTTGTTGGGAGAGCAGGGTCACAAGGTATTGATGGTGGACCTGGATCCCCATGGATCGTTAACCAGCTATTTTAAATATGACCCGGATGACATAAATCTCAGCGTATACGATTTATTCATGCATGAGGGCAAGGTTCCCGAAGACCTGCCTAAAGACATCATTGTGCCCACCTGTCAGCCTGGCGTGGATTTATTTCCGGCCAGTACTGCACTGGCGACTCTAGAGCGTAAGGTGGCCACTCAGGGAGGCATGGGGTTGGTTATTTCCAAATCCCTGGCTACGCTGTGGGATCAATATCAGTATGTGATTATTGATACGCCGCCCATATTAGGGGTGTTAATGATTAACGCCTTGGCGGCCGCGCAGAAATTATTAATTCCGGTGCAAACAGAATACCTGGCGGTGAAGGGACTTGAGCGCATGACCCATACCTTGTCTATGGTGATGCAATCCACTAAAAAACAATTGCCCTTTACGATTATCCCCACGCTATATGACCGCCGTACTCATGCCTCGTTAAATGCTCTTAAAAAAATTAGAGAGCTATATGGTGAGCAAGTTTTTGCCGAATGTATCCCTGTGGATACCCGTTTCCGGGATGCCAGTGAGGCAGGACAAATGCCCTCACAATCTGATCCAGATGGACGGGGCGTGCGGGTATATCGCCACCTGTTAAATGCCTTATTAAAAACCGCCAGTGCCGCCTGACGGTTTTAAAAAAACGCCCGAATGCAGAGACTTTAATCACGCAAGGATGTGAGAGCCAGTGCCATGAATAACACGTCAGATTCCGTTGTAAGTCAGTACCTAGACAGCCTGTTGCTGGACTTGACCTTGTCTGAAACGGAATTAAAGGTGGCAGAAAGACCCGCCTACGTGGCCCAAGATAGTGTGATTATGGGGCAAAGACTGGTGCCGTGTTTTGATCCCTTTTTGTTTATGGGGGTACAGGCCGAGCATACCCGCTCGCAGCATTGGCTGGTGGTTTTAATGGTATTGCAACTGTGCGGCTCGTTGCCAGCAGGGCGCTTAAAAAATTATTGTTTAAGGCAGTGCCAAACCCTGTTAAATAATAGCCGTCTGACGTTTCCATGAGTACCTCCCAGCCTTATAAATCGGTGAAAGTGGATCTGGTGGTACAGGACTACATGGACAGCCTGCTGGCGGATCTGTTTCCGGAGGTGGAAGCCGATGCGGTTAGTGAAGAGCCTGTAATCGAGTTAGAGGTAGCACCAAAAGTAGAGACAACATCAGAATCTAAAACAGTACCAGAATTAGAAGTAGCACCAGAACCAAAACCAAAGGTTCAGACAGAGCCAGCGCCCCAATCAATAGCACCAACACTAGATACAAGCTCCCCCTCATTGCCAGAGATTAGCACCCAGCCTGAGCAAGCAAAGGTAGCGGCAACTCCCGTAATTCCTGAGCCCATATTAGCCCCCATCAAAGAAACGGCGCCTCCCACGGTTGATGAAGAGGTCACCCCGAACAAGGTGAGTGAAGACGAGCCTGTGGTCGAGGTTTCAGTTAACTCTCCTCAAGAGCAAGAGGCCTTGCCTTATCCTAATGCGCCTCCTTGGGCGCAACAGGAATTTGACGTGCTTCTGTTTGACGTGTGTGGCTTAAAACTGGCGGTGAGCATGGAAGCCCTGGGGCGCATCATTAAGGTGGAACACGAACTTAATCAGCTTATTGGTCGTCCGGGCTGGTTCATGGGGGCTTACACAGAGGCCGAACAAAGTCTTTATGTGGTGGATACTGCCAAATTTATCATGCCCGAGAAAGGCTTTGACCTAAGCGAAGTGGGCTTTGAATTCATCATACAGCTGCAGCGCAGTCACTGGACTTTGGCCTGCAAGGAAGTGTACAGCACAGTGCGGATTCAGCCCGATCAAGTGAAGTGGCGCTCTACCCAAGGGAAACGCCCCTGGTTGGCGGGCACGGTGATCGAACACATGTGTGCGCTGATCCATGTGGATTCACTGGTGGCGTTGCTGGAAAGTGAGAATACCTGATTTTTATACCTAGTTGCCTTGGCTAAACACAAGCAAATTCAGGGTGAATGTTATTGGAAGGCCAGAGGCTTGAATAACCGACTGGCACACAACCTGCTCTGGTCTAGACTAATAACAAGTAATGTTATGAATTTGACGATGCACCTTTATTTGGGTGCAAGGGCAAGTGACGTGTCTGTAAACGGACCTATTGCTAAGCCTGCATTGAATAGGAGAGTGGTATGAGTACCTATGAAGCAAAAGGGGTGGTCGATGATCCCGTGTTGCAATGGGTCACGTTTCGTTTAGACAACGAAAGTTACGGCATTAACGTTATGCAAGTTCAGGAAGTATTGCGCTACAGCGAAATTGCCCCGGTGCCCGGTGCTCCTAGCTATGTGTTAGGCATCATCAACCTGCGCGGTAATGTGGTGACGGTAATCGACACCCGTTTGCGTTTTGGCTTGTCCCAAACTGAAACCTCAGACCAAACTCGCATCGTGATTATCGAAACTGAAAATCAGGTGGTTGGAATCATGGTGGATGCGGTGGCCGAAGTGGTGTACCTACGTCAATCTGAAGTGGAAACCACCCCTAATGTGGGCAACGAAGAAACCGCCAAGTTTATTCAGGGTGTGTGCCACAAGAACGATGAACTGCTTATTTTGGTGGACCTGGAAAAAATGATGTCGGACGAAGAGTGGGCCGAACTCAACGATTTCTAATCACTGTTTGCACTAAACGGTACAACCGGTTAAAGACAAATGGCAGGTTAAACTCTAAGGGTTTAACCGCCGCGATATAAAAATAATATACATGGTGAAAAATATGTTGGATTCTCTTTTGGCCTTGCAGGCTAATCAAGTGGCCTTGTTGGTGGTGTCAATTTGTTCGGTATTGGCCTTGTTCATGACCATTTATAACGGGCGGGTATTGGGCAAACAAAACCGACAACAAATATTAAGGAACAGACGCCTGCAGGAAGACATGCGGGCCTTATCTAAGAGCGCCATTGGCATGGGGCAAAAAGTCTTAACCACCGAGCGAAAGCTTGCAGATGTATTAAAGAAACAAACCTCTATCTTGAATACCCAGCCCGAACATCCGTCTTATGATCAAGCCGACAGCCTGATTGCCATGGGAGCCTCGGAAGATGATTTAGTGAATACCTGTGGCTTTAGCCGTGGGGAAGCGGAGTTACTATTATCACTAAAACGGCACGGTCATGCCGGCTCGGCGCACGTTCACTGAGTTACATACCACCTTTAAGTGGTTAACAATTTGTAACTATTCAGTCACTACTTAGCGTATCGCAGCAATTTTTAACAAGATTAGATTATCGGCAGACTCATATTTGCCGGCCGCCAGGATTTAGGCAAGCCTAAGCTAGGCTGTCTTTGTGTGGCCTTTGTCGCAGGATGCAGCGAGGCTACACAAAGACAGTCTGGCTTGGGCCATTTAAGGAATAGCTGACTCAACAGAAAAGCCCCATCAAGAAGAAAAATTGTGCTGGATAGTTACAACAATTTAAAGGAGGGTGCTGTTTTTATTTCATAAATCTCCTTTCTCATTTGCAAACCCCTTTGCTTGTTCCCTCTCTCACCCTAAACGATATAACAACAGCTTAATGTCAAATTAGTTTTTGCATTGTTTCGCTATAAACCCTCCGAAGGGTTACAGCCATAAGTTACAAGGGCAGGTGGATTCAGCGCCTATACTCAATTTAATGAATTGTTAAAAGGAGTAAGGCAATGTTACACACGTTTAAGTTGGGTAAGTTAGGCATTCTTCTGACGTTGATGTTGGCATTTGTGGCTTTACCCGCTCAAGCAGAGCAAATTGAATCCATTCAGGGGGCTAACACAGTAGACGCCTTTCAGGCTCTAAGGTTGTTCGATCGTGGCGCCACCTTCATCGATGTGCGCGAGGAGCAGGAGTTCCTGTTGGGGCATATTCGCAGCGCGGTGCACCTGGATTTAAAGCGAGACTTTAATGACCTGTACTTGATTGAAACCCTGGACCGTAATATTCCCATCGTTATCTACTGTAACAGTGCCCATTGTTATCGCAGTGCGGTGGCCACTTTCCTGGCCGTGGCTTGGGGGTATGAGAATGTATATTATTTTAAAGATGGGTATTTCACTTGGCTGGCGCTGGATTTGCCCGTGGTCATGGATAACAGCCAAGATGCCATTGCCTCATTTGAAGAGGCTGACAGCCATTGGCGCGTGAGCATGCAAGACGCCTTGGCGCAATTGCAGGTGGCCAAGGCCAATGGGTTGGTGGTGCCAGAGTTGCCTGAAGTGCGCACTAGAGTTAAATAATCTCCTACCGACTACTATGTAGCCAAATCGAGTGATTTCCACTCGATTTTAGGCTGCGAAGCTAACGCTTTGTTTTAATTCGGAAATAATTTCAAAATAGGGGTGACAAAGGCAAAATCATCCGTATAATTCGCCCCACTTCTCGAGACAAGTAAAACTTCGAGGTGTATGTGGGGCCTTAGCTCAGCTGGGAGAGCGCAACACTGGCAGTGTTGAGGTCAGCGGTTCGATCCCGCTAGGCTCCACCAATTTTCTTTATAGCTAACAAATTCCTATGTGAAGATAGGGGCTTGGTAAAGAAAGTTAAGAATGAATTGGGTCCCGTTCGTCTAGAGGCCTAGGACACCGCCCTTTCACGGCGGTAACAGGGGTTCGACTCCCCTACGGGATACCACCTTTTCATTCAAATCCGGCTCAACCTCTTAAAGTAAAACTCCCGTACAATCTATTGTTTACCCTGTGCTTTTTTCTGTCTTATCTCTTTATTTGTTATCTAACTCTGTCTGCCTGATTATCACCCTGTATTTGAATAACCCCCATGTTAGCTCTATAGTCGTGTCGTTGTGGTAGGTGACTATCGGGTATCGGCTGTGCTGCAGGGCCAAGCTGCGGCCAAATGAGTGGGCCGCCTTTACCGTTAATTTGGCGGGTTTGTAGATGTTAAAATTTCCACCCAGACACCTTTCGCCAATGGCTTGTCATGTCTGAGAATTTGTAATTTAAAAATAGGGGTGACAAAGGTAAATTCATCCGTATAATGCGCCCCACATCTTGAGACAAGCAAAACATCTTGGGAAGTATGTGGGGCCTTAGCTCAGCTGGGAGAGCGCAACACTGGCAGTGTTGAGGTCAGCGGTTCGATCCCGCTAGGCTCCACCAATTTTCTTTATAGCTAACAAATTCCTATGTGAAGATAGGGGCTTGGTAAAGAAAGTTAGAATGAATTGGGTCCCGTTCGTCTAGAGGCCTAGGACACCGCCCTTTCACGGCGGTAACAGGGGTTCGACTCCCCTACGGGATACCACCTTTTCATTCGGTCTTAGTTTTACCCTCCTTGAAGTACTCCTCCATTTGTTTTAATAACATCTTGTTTAAAGTTTTACCTGTGCATTATTCGTGAAGTAAATCCTTTGGTTTAAACGTCGGGTCCACAAAACTATGAACCCGTCAGCAACGCCCTTGGTTTATTCTGCGCTTGAGTGTTTTAAGATTCCCTGTACATAAGATTTACCATTTTCACTGAACAATTTTAATAACTGCGCCAGAGTCTGGTTTAAGGTGTTCACTGCGGCCTGGCCGTTATGTTCACGAATTTTCTGAATCAGCAAATGACGGTCATCTATTTGTGAGTATTCAACGTTCACATCATTCACATATTTTTCCGGCATGGTCTGCAATATAACTTCATCCAGATGATTGGCTTGTTCATAGGCACCGTGAGCAAATACATCCACCACAAAGCTATGTTGATATTCCCCCACCGATTCGCTGTTACGAGTGGCTTGTAAAGTTACGTGATCGCTTTCTTTATTTTTGAAGGCCTCAGTCATGATGAGTTCTTGAAACTCTTCGATGGCGGTGTGGCGATTGGAGACAATTTGCACTGCGTCATTTTGTGGACCCTCGATGCCCACAATGTTTAATAATCCCACCCATATAGTGCTGGCAGTGCTGTTTCCGGGTACGGGCGTCACGTGATACGGGTTGGAAAAATCCCCCACATAATGCAAACCCATGCCCATGAAGCGCCAGCCCCAATAAGGGTGCCCACTCTTGAAGGCAAACTCAGCCAAGTGTTTAAACTGCTGAATGCGGTATTCAGGGTAGGTACGTTTTAAAAATCCACCGGCTGCAAACATTAGGTCACTCTCGTGATAGAAGCCCATATGGAAGGGGGCTTGCGTGCCGTATTCCAGTCTCGGGTTACCAAAGGGTTGCTCACCAAACCCGTAGATCTGACCGTGTTCGGTATTACTGTCTGTGTACAGGCCAATGTCCATGCCGTGATCAGGTTCATCGTTGGCGCTGATTACTACATCCAAGGGGGCTACTTTGTCACCCGCCTGCAATTGTAATATGTCGATGTTGTCCAGATAACTGTTGTCGTTATAGGTGGTGATTTGATCGGCGTTTAACAATTTACCCTGGCCGGCTTTTTGACCAGGGGCAAGCTGCAGGTATAAATTTAAGCGGGTATTAGGGTTAATGCGAATGGCATGGGTGAAGCGTTGGCGAATGGTCTGTGGGTCTTTGCTGGCCTTAAAGACTAAGTCGTCTGGCAGGGCCTCATAATGTCGCAGATTTTGCTGCATCCAGCTTTCCTGCTCGGCCAAAAATGTCACCAGCTGGTCTTCGGTGTCCATCAAAAAGCTCTCTAGGCTTTCCACTTCCACTTGGGCTGCCTGTTTCACCTGAGGCATGGATTCCAGCATGCCTTGGCTAATCAGGGTGTGGTTGGCCCAGGCCATTAAGTGGTTGGATGCTAACAGGGTGCATGCGGCCAGCAGGATTGACTTAACAGGGGTATTCATGAGGTGCCTTTATTCTAATTTTTAGTGTGCCCATACCTTAGAGGGCTTAGCTAAAATGCACAATGTGAAACACCGTAAATATTGCCTGAGAGTAAGGTAGGGGGCAAATTTGGGCTTTTATCCGGCTGGCCTATACTTAACGAATGCTTCTTGACCCGTGACTGCAGATGTATCTGATATTGAGCTTAGAAAAAATCTTGCTTGGCCTGCTATTAAGTGTGGGGCTGTTGCTCAATTATGCCCATGGCGCACAGGCTTTCCCTTTTTATACCTATCACAAAAAACCGCCCTATACCTTTATTGGTCAAGCTCGACCAGCTAATAACTCGAAGCAAAAAAGCCTGTATCAGGCGTATGTGGATTACCTTAATGCTCAGCAGGATGAGTTGTATATAAAGTTGAAATTTTTACCCAGGTTGCGCCTAGAGTCGCAATTACGTGCTGGGGAGCTCGACGGTGCCATTATTGGCGTCAATCCATTGTGGTTTAATGACAAGGAAGAGATTGATTACCTGTGGAGTGCGGCTTTTATGCAGGATCAGGATGTAATCGTGGTTCGGGCGGGAGGTGCTTTTCCGTATGCCAAGCCGGTAGATTTAGTAGGGCGTTTATTGGCGTTGCCTAGGGGTGGCTACTTCTGGGGGGTGAGCGAGTTAATAGTGGCTGGAAAAATCCAAGTGTTTGAGACCAATACTGAACGTCAGAATTTGGAGATGTTGGCTCTGGGCAGGGTGCATGCCACTATTATGAGCATATTAAGCGCTCGTTATTTCTTTCGTCACGAGCTTAAAGGTAGCAAGTTTGAAATCCTTAATATACCTCACGACAGGTTTACCAGAAGGGTGTTGTTTCCCCAATACCTGGAGGCCCGCTACCAACGTTTGGCAACGATTATAAAAAATCCATAAACGATCCATTGTGGTTAGAAGAGCTGGCCAGCTGGCACAACCCGCAGGGCCTCCAAGGAAGAAACAAATAAAGAAGGATGCAAATATTGATATTGCCACATCCAGGCAGGTTATTTGGGAGCATATTATCGATATAGATAATTCAGCCAAGATGATCTCGGACATCTTGGCCATAGATATTCTAAATTGCCCGCCACAATCCTTGGTGGGTTTAAAATGGTAAGAAACCCGCATCATGTTTGGCAAGCAGGCGACCGAAATTATGTGGGTAACCAAGGCGGTTGAAGGTGAATACTACTGCACCTAAGCGCAAAGTCATGGGACTATCTATCTTCCTAAGCTCGCGCTAACTGATGTGGGCAGTGATATTCAACTCACCATGAATTTTAGTGGGGGGGGGGCAAACCTGGCTGGCCAAAATTATGTCTGCCTGTATGGGTATTTTTATAAAAGGCTTCATGAAAAAAGCCCTTTATAAGGATCTCACCGACATCAAGCAATACCTTTAGCAAGGAAGTGTTTAAACCGGGATCGTTAGTGTTGGCCTATAAAACACTCCACTTCATGGGCCCAGGCCAGCCAGGCTTGCTCCCCTAATATGCCCTTGCGCAGGGTTAGGTAGGGCAGGGCATAACTTTTCCTTTGGTTTTTATCCATGGCCAGATAGTTCTTTTCCAAGTCTAAAAATGTATCGAGCATGGCCCTGTGTATCTGGGCATGCTGAGCAATCTCCTGTTGAATGATCTGGTTATCTACCAGGTGGCCGGCATACATCTTTACCAATAAAGCGTCGTTGACCCGGCTCATCTTCACCGGGGTTTCAATCCAGTCCAGTAGCGCCTCATGGCCCTGTTGGGTGATTTTATAAACCTTGCGATCGGGTTTGCCTGTCTGGTTTTGTTGCTCATAATCCAGCAAGCCGTCCTGACTCATTTTTTTCAGCTGCATGTAAATTTGCTGGTGGCTGGCGTTCCAGAAATAACCCAGGCGCTCTTTAAAGCGCTTTAACAGGTCATAACCACTGCCAGGCTCAGTTTCCAGTAACACCAAAATGGCGTGTTTCAAAGACATTTGGCTTCCTATAATGGGGACACCTTGAGATGGCCATGATTATACCCTGATATGCAAAAACTTGCATAACTTCGGGGTGATGGTTAATATGCGGTATCGCTATGCAAAAAGTTGCATATAAAACCGTTGTTTGTATGAGGAGGCACAGTCCCATGGCCAAGGTTAAAAAAGTTAAAGTTCGTACCGGCAAGCGTTATCGCAGCGGCCGTGCCAGTGACCACTACGATGCCGTCGTGGTGGGTTCTGGTATTGGCGGTCTTACCAATGCCGCGCTATTGTCCCTTATGGGTAAAAAAGTCTGTGTGCTCGAGCAGCACTACACGGCCGGTGGTTACACTCATGCCTACGAGCGTGAAGGGTACGAGTGGGATGTGGGTGTGCATTACATTGGTGAGGTGCACAAACCTTCCACCATGAAACGCATGTTTGATGTGATCAGCGAAGGGCGCCTAAAGTGGGCGGCCATGGACCCTGTGTACGACAAAATTATTCTTAAAGATAAAGAGTACGACTTTGTGGCCGGGCGCGATAACTTCATTGACGAGTTGTGCAAGCATTTTCCACAAGAGCGCCAAGTGCTGGAAGAGTATGTTCAATTAATTCGTAAAATCAGCTCTCAGACTCCTAAGTTTTTTGCTGGCCAAGCCATGCCCAGCTGGATGAGTAAGGTCTATAACTGGGTGCGCCCATTTTTAGTGACCAAAGAATTTTTCAAAAATACCCGTGAAGTGCTTGAGGGCATGACCCAAAACCAAGAACTTATTTCAGTGTTAACGGGCCAATGGGGTAACTATGGTCAAACCCCAAGGGATGCGTCATTTTTAATGCATGCATTGATCGCCAAGCATTATTTAGCCGGTGGTGCGTATCCGGTGGGCGGCGCCTCTGATATTGCACGTTCCATTATTCCCACCATTCAGAAAAGCGGTGGTGAAGTGTTTACCTACGCCGATGTGGCGGAGATCTTAGTTAAAGACAATAAAGCCTACGGTGTACGTATGGCCGACGGCAGCGAAATATTGGCCGACACTGTATTTAGCAACGCAGGCTTTATGAACACCATAGAAAAGCTATTACCAGAGATAAGTAAAAAGCGTCATAACACAGCCGCCTGGACTAAAAACCTCGAGCGCTCCAGTGCACACTTAGGTATTTACGCTGGCTTTAAGGGCACAAGCGAAGAACTTGGTTTAGACAGCACTAACTTGTGGATCTACCAAGATGGCGATCATGAGGCCAATTTAGATCGATACAACAACGATCCCATGGCGGATTTTCCCTTGGTGTATATTTCGTTTCCTTCTTCAAAGGACCCTGACTGGGATAATCGTTTTCCAGGCAAAGCCACGGTTGAGATTGTGACGCCTGCTAAAATGGAATGGTTTAAGCAGTGGGACGGCAGCGAATGGCAACAGCGCGGAGAAGACTATGAAGCCTTTAAAGAGCAGTTTACTCAGCGCTTGCTGGAGAAACTGTTTGAACGTCATCCACAGTTGCGTGACAAACTAGACTTTTGTGAGCTGTCTACACCGCTCTCCACTAACTTTTACCAGAAAACCAGTGGCGGTGAAATGTTAGCGCTGGATCATTTTGTTGAGCGTTTTAAGCAGTCTTGTTTACACCCGCAAACTCCCATTAAAAATCTGTACCTAACGGGTTCAGACGTGATGACCGCAGGCGTAGGTGGTGCATTGATGGGCGGTGTCATGAGTACCATGACCTTGCTGGGTCTTAAGAAGGGCAAGCAGGTGATGGACTTGTTTAAAAATTATCAAGAGCCCGACGTGGCGTCAGAAACGCAGCCAGCGGCAGACGTAACCCCTTTAAAAGTGGACGTGGCGTCCTAGGGCGGACCTTGCCTTAGCCTGTTAGATGAAATTTATCTAACAGGCCAAGGCTTATTCAGTCGATGTAATTCTTATGAACGTTCTCATTTCTGTCAGTACAATCCCCATGAGAGCCTCCCTTTTTTTTAGCCCTTCCGTAGCTGCCTGTGTCTTTTCTCGTGGTGAAATTAGTAAAAATAGCCATTATTACAAGTTTTTATAGGGTTTTATTCTAAGCCTTATTCCTTTCCAATTAGCATGATATGGATCAATAGCCCTCCCCTTACCAGAGGGTAATTTTGCGAAACCAATGGGCAACAACTAAACTCTACATTGTGTAGGGTTTCGTTTTTTAGGTGGCCCTGTTGGCGATATAAGAATACTTTAACCTTTACTTTGTATGGTATTAGCATGACGTCCGATTTTTTGTTTCCCCAGGCAGGGGATACCAATGAGAATAACATTGAGGTGGTACCGTCAGGGTTAAAGATACTCAGCGTGGATGACGAGTCGGCGGTACACGACGTAACGAAGCTGGTGTTGTCCAACTTCAAATTCGAGGGCGCACGCCCGGATATTGTCATTGCCATGAGTGCCAAAGAAGCGTGTGAATACATGCGCGAAAACGATGATGTGGCATTGGTGTTGTTGGATGTGGTGATGGAAAGTGACCATGCCGGTTTTGAAGTGGTGGAGACCATTCGACAGGAACTGAATAATCATCGGGCTCGCATTGTAATACGCACCGGTCAGCCTGGTGATATGGGCATGGAAACCACTATGTCCAATTATGAGGTGGACGGGTATGTGGAAAAAAACAGTCTCACCCATAACTGCTTACACGCCACCGTTTATTCTGCCTTACGCGCCTACAAGGATGCAGGTTTGCTTAACCTCACCCGCCATGCACAGGCGGATTTCATTAAAAAAATTCAACAGCTTAACTGTAATCAAGACACGGAGCGTTTATATCAAAGTGTGGCAAAAGATATTAATGATTTTTTGCCCAACGTCGAAAGCATTCGCATAATCATCAGCCATAAAGATGATAGCAGTATTCAAGTAAAGGATTTAAGCCCCCCTTGTGAGCACTTGAAACCTAAAGAGGATGAGTCTTTTACGCATATATTGGCCGAAGCCAGTGAAGAAAATGCCACCATACAAATTAACAATCAATTGTTATTTCGCCATGACTTAAATAACGATGTGATTTTTCAACTCTATGTAAAAACTCATAACAACCTATCGGATACCACCAAGTCCTTGTTTGTATCCTACGCGGCTAATGTATCGTCTATTTACGGTTTCTCTCAGGTAGCTTAGGCGCAGCATAATCTTTATGAACTGGATTACACGGCATTAGGGATAGTTTTTTGATCCTCTTGTGGCGCAATGTTCATGGGGATAATGATTTCAAAATGTAACCCCTGTTCAGCTCCCTGCGTGCATTTAATATTGCCCATTAATAATTGTGTGACTAGGTTAAACAGAATGTGGGCGCCTAAACCACTGCCGCCGGACCCACGGGTGGTGGTGTAAAAGGGTTCAAATATATTGTCAATAACTTCCTGGCTGGCTCCCACCCCATTATCCTCAAAGTTAATTACCAGATCATCCCCTTGGCCTGAAAAATCAAAGGTCATGATGCCGTGCTCTTTATTAACAAAGCCGTGGTGCACGCTGTTACTGATAAGAATGCTAATAATCTGTGCAAAGGCCCCAGGGTAGTTATAGAGCACTAGGTCATTGGGACAACTAACGTTTACCGTATGTTTGCCTTTATGGGTTAACGAATGGGTAGACACTATAACCTGCTCGATATACTCGGCCAGATTAAAACTGCGTTGGTCATTACTGGATTGATCAACCGCCACTTTCTTAAAGGTCTGAATGAGATCTGCCACTCTTCGAATGTTGGCCAGGGACAACTCAGTGCATTGAATGCTGTCGTCCAGGTATTCGGCCAGGTTTGCCTGGGTGATCTCGCCTTTTTTAAATATCTCTTTAATCTCTATGGTGCGCTCAAGCAAGCTGGAGTCTGCCGTTAATACTATGCCAGCCGGGGTATTCACTTCATGGGCTATGCCCTTAACTAAACCGCCAAGGGATGCCATTTTTTCGGACTCTAATAGTTGTTCCTGGGTAAGGGTTAATTTGCCCATGGTTTTTTCCAGCTGAGTGTTTTTCTCCTCGATAAGAGCTGATGATTTTTTCTTGGCCAGGAAGCTGCGATACAATACCACCGACAAAATAATAACCAGGGAGACAATGAGACTAAATACCAGTAAAAAATATTTTTGCAGGGTGATGGTGGATTTTTGCTGGGTGACGGTTTTACCGATAATATTTATCTGTTGTTCTTTCTCTTTTAAACTTTCTTTTTGCTTGGCTAATATATCCACATTGGCGCGTATCTTTTGTGCCAGGGTGAGATTTTCAGTTTCCTGGCTAAGTAATGATTTTTTACTGCTTTTTAATTTGGTTTCTATTTTGTCCAAAATGGCCGAGCTGGCCTCTATGGTTTCTAATTGAGTATTTAGTTCAATTTTAAGCGTGTCTAGCCTGGCCTCTTTTTGAGTGAGCTCCTGATCTTTATGTTTAATTTGAACTAACTGATTGGCCAGCAGCTGTTTCTGTTTTTTAATTTCCAGGTTTTGTGTGTCCAGTTGCTGGGTTTGTTGGTTTAAGCGCAATAGCTGCTCATCTAGTTTTTTATCCTTTACATCCAGAATTTCCTTGGTTTTGGTTAAATCCGATACGGTTTCCTTGTAAATTTTTGCCACATCTAGTTCAGAGCCACCGGCTAAGACGATGTCCTTGGATATCTTTAAGCCTTCCAAAATAATGTTGGATCGGTTGATTTCAAAACCCACATCTTTGCTGTTAGGCTGGGTGAGGTTAATCATAACGTGGCGTTTTTCTTTACTGCTTTCCGAGAACACCAAAATATGCCGGCCCTTGGTGGCCTGGATGACCTTTACCAGTTCCTTTATTTTATTTTCACTCACCAGTAGGGCACTTATGTCATGGCTATCTTTAAAGGGGTTGTAAGGTGCCACCTTAATACTCTTACCGCGTATCTTTTGCTTGCCGTAATAATTATTTAAATCACTTATGTAAGCGGAAGACGCCCCATATACGCCAAGGTCAAATACGCTTAAATTGGCTTCATTTGGCCAGCGACTGAGCTGAATTACCTTGTAAATCACAACCGCCTTCAATTGACCTGCGGTGGGGGCCTGGGCTGATACCTTTAGGGATACGCCAATAAACAGGCACACCACTAGACCATGCAAGAATAAGGAAGTAACAGGCCTGAATAGTGTGGGTTTATTGTCCATAAAAACCAGTTAGTGAGCTTATAGAGTAGGCAAAAATGGAACTGCCCATTATTAGAATAGTAGCGGCTCGGGGAATGACAAAATGCCTTTTACTAATAACTAAAGGCGAGGGGTGGACGAATTTTAAAATTAAGATGTAATAAGCGTTTTCATCCCCCGCTCCCACCCTAACCTCAATAATAGTTAAAGAGGCAGGGCATTTAATCTTAATCGAGTTTACGCAGAGATTTTACCGCAATCACAGTGACCACAGTGAAGGCAATGTAAATTCCAGTGCTAAACAGGAAGAAGGCGATATCGCTTATCCAGTTGGAGTCAGAGGTGAAAGCCAACCCGCGGGCGTTGGGGAAAATGGGGTCCAGCTGGGAGGCAATCACTATGGTCCAGGCCACAATGATCATGGCCACCGACAAGCGATAGACGTTTTTAACCGACACCTGTATCACGGGTAACAGAGCAGCCAATAACCACAGCACCATGCCGTTCACTATGCCTTCCATGTGCGCCATGCGCCACGCATCATAGGTGCCGGGTAACTGGTACTCTATCACCCAGGGAAGCGGAAACACTTTGATTTCCCCCAGTAAAAAAAATAAAAATCCCATGCCGGCCATAAAGCCTACTAGTAATACCAGGGCACCGTGGCCCAATAATAATCGTTGTGCCCTCTTAAGATCGTTCATCGTTATTGCTCGCTTTTATTTAAATAGGATTGTTTGGCGCTTAACATATCAGGGACACTTAGAGCCCATGTTGCCGGTATCTAATAATGCCAGTGAGTGATGCTCGGATTCGTATTTTTTAAGCCAGTCCAGGCACCACTTAGGATCGTCTATTTTTGATGGGTGGTGGTTGGGCAAACAGGCTTCCCATACATGGGGAATCATTTTCCAATAGAAGCGCAGAATCATTTTTTGCAGTTTCCATCGAGAGTTTAATTTGCTCCATAGTCCATCCTTTGTGAGCATGGACTTATAGGCTTTTCTGGTGTGTTTTATCACATGGATGGTGGCGTAAAAAACACCATATACCCGATAAAAGTAACCCCCGTAAACGGCATTGTAGGCATCAATGGCCACATTTTTATGTTCAATCTCTTCCACAAAGTGCCAAAGAACTAACGACGCGACCCGTGAATCGGAATCACCAAACAAAAAATCACGGTCTTCGATTAACCAGTGACCTATGCCCAAAGCCATGGATTCAAAACCGGCGGCGTAGGCCAGGTTGAATTTTGGTGAACGATTTTTTTCGAAGTCATCAAACTCTTTTTTCATCTGGTGCTCAATTTCGAGCAACTCTACATATCCGTGTTGAATAAGAATGTCATTAAACTTACGATGCTGTTGAAAGTGCTGCCCTTCCTGGGCAATGTAACCTTTTACATCTTTTTGCAGCTGAACGGATTCAATTTGGGCCAGGGATTTACGCAAGGTGCGAATAAGAAAGGGCTCTAAAAAAGGCATGGCCAAGGATGCGCCATTTACCATGTGGCTCCACTCTGGTTTTTGTTTGTTCCAATGGGGGTCGATATCGTCGCTAAATTCGAACGGCATCTTGCGCGCCACTAAATCCACCTGTGACGGGTGTAGGCGCGCATCGTCACTGGCCATTGAGTGTGTGTCATTGTTTGTCATGTGATTCTCCAAGGTTAGCCAATAGGCCTCGCCTAAAACCGGTAATCGCTTTACCGGGTCAGTTGTATGGACCTGTTGAGAATAATAAATAGCCACCACGGGGGAGTCGCCACTAAGTATGGTGGTTTACCAACCCACCAGAATGGGTGGGTTGCTTATAGGCCCCATGAAATACAATGAATGGCTTCAAAACACTGTTAATAGTAATGAGCCTGGCAATTGCCAGATTGTCGCTATCAAGCGTGTCTATCTATGCCAGACTAATGACAGGGCCTTAATTTAATGACTTTAGTAAGGGTTTTTTAGCCACATGAATCAGCACAATGTGAACCTGATGGTCAACCTAGTGAAAACACGGCCACCTCATGCGGCTGACAAGCTAGTGACCCGTGGCTGTCTTGCCTTGCTGACAGAGGCCCATGACAAACCATCCATTAAGCTCATGCTTATGGAGGCCGCCGCCGGGGCCGGTAAAAGCACTCTGTTATTGCAGCTGTATCAGAAACTGGAGTCGGAAAATAAGGCCCTGGCCTGGTTGTCACTGGGGGCACACGACCTAGACCCAATTACGCTGTTAAATGGTATTGCCAGTGCGTTGCAGTGCCAATTACCTCAAGTTGGCAGCGCCTGTTTGGCAATGTTACGCGCCGGGGCGAGCATTCCACCCCGTACGATGCTGATTACCTTGTTTAACGAAATATTGGCCTATGGGCACAGCATCACTTTGTTTTTGGATGATATTCACCTATGTGCTACTCAGCAAAATAGGGATCTTTTACAGTGCATCCTGGAAGACAGCCCCACTAATTTAAGACTGGTGATGGCCGGCCGAGCATTGCCTGGGCTTAGCCTTAATAAACTGGCGGCAAGGGGGCAGCTGCTGCGCTTAACTACCCAGGACATACGGGTATCTCACCAGGATGCTAATACACTGTTTCGGGATTGTTATGGTCTCAACTTGGATGATGAGGATAGCAGGGTATTGCTTAATCGTACCGATGGCTGGATCAACGGCTTACAAATTGCGGCCCTGTCGCTGGCCCGTTGTGACGATAAAAAAACCTATATAAGTCAATTGCAAGGTTCACAACGGGATATGTCCGACTACCTAAAAGAGGATATATATGAAAAGTTGCCGGTGGACATTCAAACATTTTTAGTCTGCACCAGTGTGCTGGAGGTGTTCAATTCTCAGTTATGCGACGCCATTACTTTAAACAGCAATGGTCAGGCAATGATTAACCAGGTCAGTCACCTGAATCTTTTTATCATTCAATTGGATGAACAAAAAAACTGGTATCGATATCACCATCTATTTAGTGATTTTCTACAGCAACAATTATTGTCTTTGCCCAAACAAGAGATTCATGACATTCACTTGCGGGCCTATGGCTGGTGCCTTAAAAATAACTTGTTCAGCCAAGCGGTGGATCACGCCTTAACCTGTCAAGATTGGCACAGTGCCTGCACTGCCATCGAGGCGTGTCGGGTGGAGTTAATGATTAATAATCGTTTGGCCACCCTGGCAAGCTGGATAGATGGTTTGCCACTAAGTGTAGTAAACGCCCGGCCCATTATTTTGTTAATTTTGGGTTGGCATTATGCCATGCAACGTAACTTTTCCTTGGCAAAACAGTATCTTCAAAAAGTGAATGCACTCTGGGCGAACACCCAGCACCACACTCATGATCAGCCCGCTAATTTTGAAAAAGAAATAGCGGCCCTGGCCAGTGTGATCACCATCAATCGTGATGACTGGCAAGAAATATTGCAGCTGTCAGATACTACTCTTGTGAATGAAGCAGACAGAGACGACGTGTTTGACAATGTCTATCACTCGGTGCTTATTTACGCTCATGTGTTTGTAGGGCGTTTTGATAAGGCCCATCGGCTGGCGGTGCAGCAAAGTTTGCTGGCAAAAGACAATAATATGCTGGCCTCGGTATATTGTTTTATTTTTAGTGGCTGGGGCTATCGCCAGTCGGGGGATTTAAAGAGTGCCCTGCAGCAATACCAACAGGCGGGCCTTGCGGCAAGCAACATGTTTGCCGATAAGTGGGGGGCTTTTTGTGTGCCCCAGGCCTTAATGATGGAATTGTATTATGAGTGGGATATGTTGCAAGAGGCCCAAAAAATTAAACCTAACTTGCATGACCTGGTATTGGAGGCGGCCTTTATTGACCCTATTATTTGCAGCCATATCACTCACAGTCGAATCTTGAGTCTTGCAGGAGACCATGAAGGGGCGTTGCAAATTTTGGCCGAAGGGGAGGCCTTTGGAAAGCGTGAGGCTTGCCGTCGTATTATTATCAATATGCTAAGTGAGCGGGTGTGGCTGTTGCTGAAGATGAATCGCCCGGAAGCGGCGCAGCAGGCGGCTAATGATCTTTATGATATTGAGACGGTTTCGGAAGTAGCCGATAAAATCCCCTTGAGCGTGTGGCTGGACAGCTACTACCAGCGAGACATTACCCGAGTACGACTGGCGCTTTTCAACCGAGACATGAATGAAGCCCTTACGCTGTTAGCGCCTCACATCGATCAGGCCAAGCGAGAAAATCGCCATTACCCGTTGGTGAATTTATTGATCCTTAAAGCCCTGGTATTAAACGCTCAGGGTAAAAACAAGACGGCGCTTAAATACATAGTAGAAGCGGTAAGCTACGCCGCTGCCGGAAAACTTATTCGTACTTTTAAAGATGCTGGAAGCGAAGCTCATGAATTACTCACAACCTGCTTAGGGCAGTGGGACTTACATGCAGGTATGTCAAACAAGCCGCTTGATCAGGGGTACTTAGAAAAATTGAAAACGAGTTTTTCGGTGGCGCAAGATGAGTCGGAACAAGACGCGGAAATTTTGGAAAATTATGGCAGCCTTACTCATAGAGAAAAAGAATTAATTCAGCACCTTAGTCACGGCCTTAAGAATAAACAGCTGGCTCAAAAACTATCCCTAAGTGAAAACACCATCGCCTGGCACTTAAAAAATCTCTACAGCAAACTTGGGGTATCAAACAGAACCGCCGCGGCTAACGTGGCCAGAAAATTAAACAAGTTGTAAGAACTTTAGAGGCTAAATTCTAGCCATAAAAAACCCAGCCTAGGCTGGGTCTTTAATCGGTTGTTTATCTTTAAAAAAGCTTACTGGCAGCTGCTGACCTTATTAAATACCCCGCTTGAAGTTTCTTCAATTGAGTAAGTGGGGTTGCCGCCGTAAGTCTTAAGGTAATCGCAAGTATAGGTAATTGAATTTACCTGATCATCGCCACCCACCGTCTTACAGTTGTAACCACCAAAGGTATAAACCCGACCAGCACTTAAGTGGTTGCCCACGGTATCTGTGAAACAAGAAGCAGAAGGGGCTGCTGCAACGGTGACCGTTAAGGTCTTGCTGTCAGACGCGCCGTCCATATCCGTGGCTGTGTAGGTAATTGTGTAGGTACCTGGCGTTGAGGTATCCACGGAACCTGTGGTGGCAACGCTTAAGGTGCCGTCTTGTGCATCCGTTGCCGTGGCACCTGGGTCGGTGAAGGTATCACCCACACTCAGGGCCATAGTGGCATCACCGTTTAGGGTAACCACAGGGGCCGTGTTGACGTTGGGATCAATCACACTCACACCACGATTCACACTGTGGCTGGCATTCTTGGAGTCGGTGGCAGAGTAAGTGAGGGTGTAATTACCCACGCTTGAGGTATCCACCGAACCGCTTACGGTTACCGTTAATGCACCGTCCTCTAAATCGTTAGCCGTGGCACCGGGGTCACTGAAGGTATCACCCAGATTCAGATTAACCTGTGCATCACCGTTAAGGGTTACCACAGGAGCCGCGTTACCCATCACCCGACGGTTGTTGTGGAACAACCAGTTCGATAGAAACTCAGGGTAGTTCACCTTGTTGGTGTCGCAGTAGTTACAACCTGGCCCTTCACCTGCTGGCCAAGCGTGACCCATGCCCGCAACGCTAATGTAAGACACCACTTCCTTGTCATCTTTAGTGGCGGTGATTTCGGTGCCGCCCCCTGCGATGCTGTTCGTGCCCGCATCTTGAGTCACGCCGTAAATAGACGCCATGATATCGAAGTCACGTTGACCGTAACCTGTAGCTACTGTGTAGTCGGCGCTGCCGTGTACTACAGAAGTAATCTGGCTATCAAAGTCAGCGCTGTTGCTGCCCGCCCAACCGGTACAAGTATTTACCTGGCTAGCTGTGGTGCCGGCAACCGAACCAATTTGACCGGAAGAAGTGCCAGGCGCTGGACCTGCATTAATGCCAAGACCTGCAAATACGTCAGGGGCCACACAACCCATAGTGATGGTTTGACCGCCACCGGAAGACAGGCCAGAGATGTACACCTGAGCGGGGTCTATATTGAGGCTGCTATTGGCCAGCATAGTATCTACCAGGCCCAACAGGTTGTCGTTGTGACGGTTAGTACGGGTTTGGCTGGTGTTGCCGTAGTAATCCCAGCAGCCTGCGATCACGCCGCCATTTGGGGCAGAGGGTGCGACCACTACCATGCCGTACATGTCGGCCGAGGTTTCCCAGTTGTAACCGTTCTTGGCGTCTGCCCCATCCATTGAACAACCGTGTAGGGCGATCATCAACGCGCGCTTGCCGTTCATGGCAGGCGGGTTTTGCGGGGTGTAAGTGTAGGTGCTCATACCGTTAAGGGTTTGAATGCCCCCCCAGCTACCGGCAGTACCTGTTCCCGTTGGGGTAATCACTACTTCGTTGCTGCCAGTGTTACCACCGCCAGTACCAGGGTCGGTGCCGCCGCAATTGGCAGGGTCAATCTTGCTGTAGTTACCCGTAGAGGTTTCATACAACTCAACGCTGGCATTGCCGTTGGTGCCCAGTAGTTCACCGCTGCCGGTGGCGTAGTATTCTAGCCCACTGGTGGCGCTACATTGCGCGGTGGTATAAACGCTGGCAGGGGATTCGTAGAGGGTAGCCGTGTTGTAAGTATTGGATAAACCCAAATTCACGCCATCGTCGGCCGCACAGGCATACCATGCATTGCAGGTCACGGCGCGACCGGCCCCAACGTGAGCGTAAGTGCTACTGGTGTGGGTTTCACAGTAGGCGCTTGAACCAGAGGTATAAGCACGACCGGCGGCCACATGCTGATCCAGGCTACTGTTAGTTGAGTTGCAGGTGGTTGGGTCGCTAGGGTCAGTTGGATCTGTGGGGTCGGGTACCACTACCCCGTCCCGATCAAACTGAGCGAAAAAAGCCCAGGCCGCTTCACGGGCATTTTGGCCCCAGGTTTCCGAGTAATTACCGGCGATTTTAGCACCGGAAAAATAGTGACCTTTTGAGCTGTGGGTGCTGTGAAAATTACCCCTAGGGTTGTCGTCACTGGGGCCATCATAAAAATAGGTTTCCACCACAATATTGCCATTGTTATTTGTGTACTTTTTATTTTCACAATCCATGGTGCCGGTGCTGTCGGTCACCGAGCAATCCTGGGTAAGGCTGCCATCAACACTGGCGTTATGGAATTGCGCAAAGCCTTGTGCCCCACTAATTCCCCCTTGAATGTCCACGGTACAGTCGTAGTTACTGTTCATGAACATGATGGGGGTATCAAAATCGGAAGGGGAAGTATTACGCGCTGCTGCTAAATCGCTGGCGATGGCACTGGCGGTTTTGTAAGAGGTGAAGTTGAGTGAACACGACGAATTGGTATTGGCCGAGCTGGACGTTTCCTTATAACCGCCCCCCGCCATGGCCACACCTGCGGTCCAGTAATCGTTATACGTGGCCACCGCGATGGTGGTCATGAAACCACCTGAGGACAAACCGGTAATGTAGCGGCGACTGGCGTCCACGTTGTAGTCTTGTTCTACTTTTTCACCAATGCGAATTAAATCCACATTCATGCCTTCCCCACGATCCTGGTGATCGGCGATCCAGTAGTTCCAGCACTCATCGTTTTCCATAGTAGGCGTGGCGGCGGCGTTAGAGTGAGGCGCCACTAAAATAAAATTGTGGGCATCGGCGGTATCCTGCCAGCCAAACTCATTAAAGATGGTGTCTTCGGTTTGTTTGCAACCGTGCATGGCAAACACCATGGGCATCGCGCTTGATCCGTCGTAACTGGGCGGAGTATAAACTTTATAGTCGTGGGAGACTGAGCTGGGCTCTGAGCCCGCTGCCAGACTGTAATTGGTGGTGCCCGCAAAGGCGTTTGGTATGGCGGCCAGGGAACCTGTGACCAGTAAACTGGTGAGTAACCTGGGCTTAAGCCATTTTATTTTTTTTAGTTTTTTCATAATAATGTCCCTCGTACAAGATGTGATCTTGCTGTCTTATTATTTTTAGCCGGGCTGTGCCGACCAGACTTTAGACAGGGTCCCTTCAAGCGAATCCTTTTTTACTTCCTGTAAAATGTATGCAGACAACCCGTCATCTTTTAAGTGTAAATGGGTCGGCTTTGTCACCACTATCCTACTTATGGAGGAGGGCCGTAGGACTAACATTGGTTATTTTTGAATCAGTGTTCATTTCTATCTTAAGTATTTGATTTGTAAGGTTAAAACAAAAAAGTTTAGAACGGGAGTGCAACTGGCACTAAAAAAATAGGCGAGTAATGACTAGTGTGTTGCCAGCCGAAACGGCGTGAATTTAAATTGGGCAAAAGCCCTATTCTTATTGCGCCTTACTATGAAAAATATTCGGTTAGACCATAACGCTCTTTAGGACGTGCATGGGCGTTACTATGCTTAAGAGTAGGTTAGATCATCGCCTTAGTGCCCGGTAGAGGAAACGTGAAACCATTTATTTTATCCCTTTTTCTGCTATTGACCCTAACCCCATACGTTTATGGTCAGGGCCCCCATGACGTCATCTGGATGACCGAAGAATATCCCCCGTTAAACTACAGCGAAAATCAGGTGAGAAAAGGCCAGTTTGTGGAGATACTTTTACAAATATGGAAAAAAGTGGGCATAGAGAAGTCCGCCCAAGAGATTCAAATACTGCCTTGGGCCAGAGCCTATTTGCAGCTACAAACCATTCCCAATACCGCCTTGTTTGCCATGAACCGAACACCGGGGCGAGAAAAAAAGTTTAAATGGGTGGGGCCCGTTAGTCTTCTTCCCCTGGGCATCATTGCTAATAAAGGCAAACAATATAAATTTAAATCCATGGAAGAGGTTAATGGCACTATCTCTAAGGGGCGGCTTGGTGTGGTAAGGAGTGATTCCGGCGAACACCATTTTTTAGAACAAAATGGCGATTCAACGTTGTTACACAGGGTTACCGCAGGAGAGCAACTGGTTAAGATGTTGGATAGGGGGCGCTTTGATGCCATTTCCTATTTACACAATGTGGTGGTTTACAATATGAAGAAAAGCCGAATCAACACCCATAGATATGAGCTGGTTTATGCACTCACCAAAAACAATAGCGGTTGGTTTGGCTTTCATAAAGATACTCCCCAAAAAACCATCGATATTTTTCAACAAGCCTTCGATGAACTAACAACGCAAGGGGTCATAGATAAAATCGGCGAAGCCTATCTTGAATAAAATAGCGTCGGGTGTATTTACTCTGAGGGGGGAGTTAAACGTGAATTACCACAGCTAAAATGCTGGTGTAGGAAGTCTTAAGAGTGTTAACCATTACTTAGGTGTTCGTCGTGCAATACAGGGTGAGAGGGCTCCATATAAAATACAGCTAAAAATATTATCAATAAAATAATCGCCATGCTCAAATACGCCACTCTAGAAAATCCCCTGCTGTTTCATTTTTTTCAGGGAGTGCCAGCACACCTTTAACGCACCTAAAAGTTAATCTAAGAATAAGGCGTTTTGTGGCCCTAGCCTATTTGCCGCTCAATACTGGTTAATAAATCCTGCATGCTAAAGGGTTTTTCCAAAATATCATTTACCCCCAGTTGCTTGGCCATGTTTAAAAAACCGTGTGCGCCAAAACCTTGTTTACCGCCCCCTGACATGGCAATGATTTTACACGGTAACTCACCGCAATCGTCGCTGATGCTGATTATAAATCCCAGGCCATCTTTGTTAGGCATGATAAGGTCGGTGATCACTAGGTCGGGTTTTTCCTGGTGAAGTAGAATTTCACCCTTGCAGCCATCCCGGGTAGAAATGACTTCGTAACCGGCCCCTTCCATTATTTCCTTGGTGGATTCGTTAAAAGCCTGGTCATCCTCTATTAACAGTATTTTGCTCATGGCCACCTGTCCGAAAATAGGATGTAACTATTATAGTGTAATAATAGGGCTCCCCCATAAGTGTACGCATTTGGACTAAGAGGCGCTTTTTAATATCTTAATTGGCTAAGTGATGTGGTTTATAGACGGTTAATCACAGACCACACAATTTCTGCCGCTGTCTTTTGCTTGGTAGAGGGCTTTATCACTACGGCCCTGCAATACCAACAATGAATGATCTTCTGGTAATAAGGTCGCTACCCCGATGCTCACCGTCAGTTTAAATTGCACTTCTTGGGTCTTAATGGTTAATTTTTCTGTTTCGTGCCTTATTCTTTCTGCCAGCTGTCGTGCCACTGCTTGCTGGGTTTTTACCATGGCCAGGCAAAACTCCTCACCTCCAATTCGACCAAAGATGTCTTCTTGGCGAATCATGCGGGATATGTTTTGTGTACAGGCCTTAAGGGCTATATCGCCGCTGAGGTGCCCGTATTGGTCGTTAATGCGTTTAAAAAAATCTAGGTCTATCATCAGTAAGGAAAAAGGCTCGTCATGGCGTTTAGACATGGCAAAGGCGGGCTCTGCCAGTTGAAAAAATGCGCGGCGGTTAAGAATGTTCGTGAGCTCATCCGTGGTGGCCAGCCGTGCGAGTTTGTCTTGTAAGGACATTATATTTGAGATGTCCCGAATGAAGGCAAAAACAAACAACTCTCCCTTAACCTCTATTACATTGGGGCTAAACAACACATGTACGATGTCGCCATTCTTTTTAAGTCCTTCAACTTGTAATTGCTTGCCAATTGCGGGGCCACCTCCTGTTTTCTTAAACCTACAGAAGGCTTTATGGGCTTTTTCACGTAAGTTCGTGGCGGGCAATATGTCATGTACATAATGGCCTAACACTTCGGATGGGGTATAACCAAATATTTTTTCGGCAGCTTTATTCCATGAAATAATATCGCCAGTACGATTGATTATAACAACACCGTCAGAGGACTTTTCTACAATGGATCGATAAACAATATCATGAAATATTTTCTTCATTTAGCCACACAAATGACTGAAAATTGCTATTAGTATAGCGGCTGAGGCGATGATTAGGGTGGGCTTTAATAGGTGTTCTATCATTAAACATGTATGGTTAGCACCTCGTGTTTGTCAGTGTTCATTTAATTAACAGGCTTTCCCAGTATGTCTCACCGTTTTTCAAAATTAACGTACGGATTGTTATTCTTTTTTGTACTAATACTCTTGCCGTTCAACGCCAGGGCCCAGGCTCAAACGGGCAATTGGATAAAGCAGCTGGATCTTAGCCAATATGAAAACAAAGTGGTGTACATCGATTTTTGGGCTTCCTGGTGTCGCCCCTGTCGTAAGTCATTTCCGTGGATTAATGCCATGCAAAAAAAGTATCAAGATAAGGGGTTGGTGGTGATTGGCATTAACCTGGATAGCGACATTAATAAAGCCTACAACTTCTTAAAGCAAACCCCAGCCGACTTTAAACTGGTATCCGACCCCAAGGGCACACTGGCCGACCAGTATAAACTCATAGGCATGCCCAGCTCCCTGGTGTTGGATGTGAATCGTGAGGTGCGTCATCGCCATGTGGGGTTTAAGAAGAGCATCATAGGCGAATATGAAAAAAGCATCGTAATGTTATTAAATGAAATTAATACACCACAACTTTCCCTGGAGGCAAGGCCGGATGCAACTGGCATCAAGGAAAACTAATACCTTTACAGACAAACTAAGATCGGCCAGCGCCTGTTTGTTAGGAGCCAGTGCTGCCCTTGGTGCCCAAGCGCAGAACCTGCCTCAAGACTGGCAGGGGGATATGGCGCTACTGGTTTATTCCGAGCCAAATCGTGTGAGCGCATTTGAGCCCGCCGTGGCGTTGAAAAAAACCTTCGACGACGACAGCGTGTTGGGAGTTAAGCTGGTACTGGATGCCTTATCCGGTGCTTCACACAATGGTGCCACCGCCAACGCTGCGCCACAAACCTTCACTCGGCCTTCGGGTCATGGCAGTTACACAGCCAACCCCAATGAAACCCCGTTAGACGATACCTTTCGCGATACCCGCATTAATCTTTCCATCAACTATGAACACGAATTAAACCGCCTGGAAAAAATGGTGTGGGGGGGCAACGCCTCAAGTGAATACGATTTTTTAAGTGTGGGCGGCAGCGGCACTTATGTGCGAGATATTAACCACCGCAATACCAGTTTAAGTGCCGGTTTTTCTTTTGAGGTAGACAGCATTAAGGCGGTGGGAGGTTTTGCCCAGCCGCTCAGTGAGATGCAAGCCAATACCCTGGCGCAAGGAAAAATTGGCAGCAGTCATACCCGCACTATGGTGGAGATGTTATTGGGGGTAACGCAAATTATCGACCACAAAACTCTCATGCAGCTGAACTATGGCTTGGCCTTAAGTGATGGTGAGCACACCGACCCTTACAAAATTATTTCAGTGTTGGATAGTAACGGCGATTTAATGGCCGCCAATGGCTTAAATGGCACCTACCTGTATGAGCGCCGGCCGGGCAGCCGTGTCAGGCAAAATGTGTTTACCAAAGTAAAGCGCTTTTGGTTTGGTGATGTGACCGATGTATCGTACCGCTATGCCTGGGACGATTGGGGTATCAGTTCTCACACCATAGACACCCACTACCGCTATAATATGAGTGCGACTTTTTACCTTGAACCCCACCTTCGCTTTTATCAGCAGCAGGGGGCCGATTTTTATCGTCACAGTATTGTGAATACTGAAGTGGTGCCCAATTACTTAAGTGCCGACTATCGCTTGGCGGATATGCAGGCCACTACTGTGGGTTTAAAGTTTGGTTTTTTATCTCCTAGGGGCCATAAGAGCAGTGTACGGCTGGAGTACTACCGGCAAACGGGGAATAGCCATCCCAGCGATGCCTTGCCCAATCAACGGGCATTGGATTTATACCCCACTGTGCAGGCGTACATAGTGCAATACAACTATCAACTCTAGGGCAGCTGCGTATTGTTCATTTATTTGTGCTTAAGGCTATTGGATAGTTTAAATGTTGTGCAGCCATGGCAGGGAAACCTCCACCGCCAAGCCCCCCAGTGGCGAGACCTTAAATTTCAGTTTACCTCCGTGAAACACCACTATGCTGTTGACCAAAGCCAGTCCTAAACCCGCGCCGCTGCCGCTGGATTGATGCTGGCGATAAAAGCGATCGGTGAGTTTTTCCATATGTTCAAGGGGCACCCCTGGCCCAGAGTCATGTACGGTTAACAATATTTGGCGGTCTAATTGCGTTAAGGACAATTCAATGCGCCCTTGTGGTGGACTGTATTGGCTGGCGTTATCAATTAAATTGCGGATTAAAATTTCCAGTAAAAAGGCACTGCCGTTAAGTTGTACGATTTCCAATGTTGATGTGCATGCCATGGAAATATCCTGTTGTTTGGCGAAGACCGTGGGCGCTATCTGTGCCACCACCTCCTGGCATAACGGGAAAAACACCAGGGGCTCCAGGGGAATTGTGTCGGGGGATATTTTAGACAGGGTTAATAATTGCTCCAGTAAACGGGAAATGCGTGTGACGCCTTTTTCTAGTTCGCTTAGGGCAAGGTTGCGATCGTTATCATTGCGGGCGTGAATGGCATTTTGCGCGTGAATCATAATCACCGACAAGGGAGTACGCAATTCATGGGCGGCATCGGCGGTGAGTCGTTGTTCTCGTTTTATGGCATCTTCCAGGCGGGAAAATAAATCGTTCAGTGAATCCAATACAGGTTGCATCTCGGCTGGGGTATGTTCCAGTTTGATGGGTGACAAGTTAATGGCTGCGCGCTGATTAATGTTTTTAGCCAGTTGCTCAAGGGGCCGTAAACCAAATCTAATAATGAGAATAAGCGACAGTAAAGCCAGCGGTAAAATCAATACTCCGGGTTTAAGGGTTTGTGCCGAAATGCCCTTGGCCAGTTCTTCCCGAATGGATTCACTCTCGGCCACGTGTAACCAAAAGTCCCAGTCTTCATCGTACAGGCTAAATACACGCCAACTTTCGGGCTCGCCACCTTGATTGGCTAGTTGGGTGCGGCTAAAGCCTTCGTTAAATGCTGAAAAATTAATATTAGGGGCGCTGCCGGATTTCACCAATAATTTACCCTGATTATTCCAAACCTGATAGGCCACCTTCTTCTGAAATAATAAGGCGCTCTTGTGGGCCACCCGGGTTTCGTTTAAACCGTAATACACCACAGGTAAATGCTTAGATGACTGGTCTATGGTGGAGACACTGTCCCCCAGTAAATTAAGTAAAATATAAGAGCTTTGTGCCAACTGGGCATCAAACAGTTCTTCAATTTCATGCTCGGCCTGATGCCGGCTAATCACATAAATGGTAATGATGTAGATAGTGGTAAAGGAGAGAATGCTAATTAACAAGAAGCGCCGGATGGAGCTGTTCATCTTAAGTTGGGCGGGGAGTTTGGCCAGCCAATTGCTCATGGCGAAATAACCGTATAACCCACACCGCGTACTGTGGTGATGAGTTTGCCATAGAGTTTTTTGCGCAGGTTATGAATGTGTACTTCCAAGGCGTTGCTTTCGATGTCGTCTTGCCAGTTGTATAGGGATTGTTCTAACGAGGTACGTGTCATGACCTTGCCCTGGTTTTGCATTAATACTTCAAGCAAGTTGTATTCACGGCGCGACAGGGTCACCACGTTATTTTGGTAACTTACCTGGCGCCCTTGAGTATCCATGGTCACCTCGCCGTATACCAGTAAGTTATTGGCTTGGCCGCCGCTGCGCCTCAATAGGGCGCGGATGCGGGCCTGTAATTCGTTAATGTCGAAGGGTTTGGGCAGATAATCGTCGGCCCCTAGGTCAAGGCCCCTGATCTTGTCATCTATGCTGTCACGGGCGGTTAGAATGAGTACTGGGGTTGCGTGTTGTTTGCGGAATTCCTTTAAAAAGCTAAAACCATCGGCGTCGGGCAGACCCAAATCCAGTAATACCAGGTCGTAGTGTTCCTGATGCACGGCATTTAACCCCAGCTGCACCTTGTCAAAATGATCCACCACGTAGTGTTCGGCTTGCAGGGTTTGAATTAACCCCAAGGCCAGCTGCTGGTCGTCTTCTAATATTAAAACTCGCACCCAGGTGATTCTCGCTAGCTGTTAGAGGTTGCAGCATAATCACTAGGGTAGAAAGACACAATGGCAGATAGGGAATCATCAGAGTTACTTCATATACATTATTGGCAGTTATAGCGATAAATATATCTCTAATGGATATATAGCGAATGGAAGTGGAAAATGGCTAATTAAACATCAGCCATGCGCTATTATTAACCATCAGTGCCCTAATATTATTGGTTATTGGACCTGTGCGAGTCGGCAAGTCTAGTAAATAAAAAGCGGCTTAGTATGGCGGTTAAGTATATTATTTTATGGCAAATGTATGGTTAAGTTTTTATTGCGACTGAGTGTTTTTTGGACATTAGTTTTCCCTCGATTTTGTGTGGCCATCACACTACTCATTGCCTATGAAGAAAAAGACAATTCTCCTTACTACTATCTTAGCGGCACCTGTTTAAATGGCAGCATCCACAAGCCCGGTGTGACTCCTGAAGTGCTTAATTTAATTGCCAAAAAACTGGATTTTGATATTTAGTATATTCGTTACCCTTGGGCAAGGGGGTTAATGAAAATTGAACTAAATGAAATAGATGCTTTATTTCACGCCAGTTTTAAAGAAGAGCGTTTACTTAATGGAGTTTACCCCATGAAAGGGGGCAAGCCGGATGAAAATCGCATGATCATGATGCAAAGTTACAATTTGTATAAACATAAGGCTTCCTCACTGAGTTGGGATGGTGACAAATTTGAACACCTGTCGGGCTCCATCGGGGCGCTACTAAACTACGCCATTGTTGGGGATTTAAAAAAACTGGGTGTCAATATGGAAGAGGCCAGTTACTTGTTATCCTTGCTTAAACGCGTGGAAAATAGACACCTAGCCGGGTTGGCAAGTTTAGGCAATATGACAGATGTTATAATTAGTAAACACGCCAGCGTTCTTAGAAATGTAGTGAAACTGTCGCCTCCTCTTAAAGTTAAACCCTATTATCTTATGTTCTCCCATGGGTTTTTTAAAGAAAATGCCAGATTGGCCAATGCCATTTGGCATGAGATAGAGGTGATGAAAAAATCAGGTGAATATGACGCCCTATTAAAGAGCTATCGTGAATGAGTTTGATGGGACTGACAGGCTGGGATTGAAGGGCTGGGACTGAAGGATGGGAGGCTTAATACAAATATTTATTGTAAATTCGTTGGAATTGCCCCGATGCCCTCACTTTTTCAAACGCCCGCTGCCATCTATCTATTACGCTGTCGGGTATTTTTTTTGAACAAGCGATGTACAGGGGAAACTCTAACAGTTTAACCTGGGTTTTCACCAGCGCGTCTGTGGCTTTGTTGAGTCTTTTTAAATAATAGGCCACGCCTAGGGGGGTGGCTGTTATCGCAAGATCGGCACGCCCCATTAATACATGGCGAATTTGCGCATCCATCTTAAGCATTTTATAGATGTTAGTGAGCCCTTGGGCTTCAACATAAGACAAAACTAGGCCTTTATGGGGCACCGCGATTTTATTCACTTTTTTTATATCAGAAAGCGTTTTAAAGATTCGTGGATCATTTTTTCTTTTGTAAAAGTAAATAGACTCTATTGAAATTGGCCCAATCCATTTGTAGCGATCTTCTCTTTCTGGCGTGCGAAACAGGGAAAAACTCATAATGTTGGGCAGGTTGTCTAACATGGATTCACCCCTAGCTCCGGGATAAACGGCTATTTTATGTGATTCCCCCAGCTCCTCCATAATGGCCTGCATGATCTCTACCGAAAAACCGGTAAGAACGCCATCTTCTTCATAATTGTAGGGGGCCCAGTCTTCCGTGATGACTTTAAGCTCAAGGGGCTGGGCACTGGGGGCCCATAACAGGAGGATTCCCCATGATAGAGCACAAATGGTGTCTAAATACTTCATTATTCATCCTAACTAGGGAAGTTTTAATAACAAAAAACTAAGCACTTCTCCATGTACACTCCTGTTAAATATAGTCGTAATTCTTTCGGTTTCAATGGCCTCGCTAATCCGGCGTGGTAGACGCTGGTTTTTCATTCGCAATGTGGCGTCATATTCTCTGGTTGAAATTGTAAACCCGCTAATTGGTGCTTGAATATCAAAGTTGAGGAGCCATGGTGATGTGTCGATTCGCAATGTAAATTTAGATGGCGCAGTGTGAGCGGGAACGATGACATTCGATTCGGGCCCAACGGCTAAATGATTATTTTTAAGGGAAGTCGGAGGTTGAGGCAAAGAAAACCAAATAAAAAAAATTGCTTGTGTTAAGTCGTTAGGCCCATAACAGAACCCCACCGTTCCATAAGTAGAACGATCAATCTCATCCAGCCTTGTAACAAACATTTAACAAAATAATGTTAGAATTCTGCCTCGTTGATATAGCTCAATGAGTATTTGCGGAGACAATATTATACTGCCGTGATGGACTCATGTTTCAAATATTTTAGAGGTACAAGGATGACGACCCATTTACCCATGACCATTGCCGCCCTGGTGATGACGATGGCAGCCACATCGGCGCTGGCAGCATCAAGAATTGACTATGACGTTGATGATAACGGCCTGATTGAAATTGTAGACCTGCAAGACCTTAACAACATTCGTGAGAACACAACGCCTAACACCAATGAACTGCGTGGCGAGACTTTGTATGGTGTAAATCACGGCTGCCCGGTCGCAGGTTGTACCGGTTATGAACTGGTTAACGATTTAAATTTCGACACCAACAACAACGGTATCTTCGATGACGGCGACAGCTACTGGAACGACGGCAAGGGGTGGGACCCTATTGGCAGTGAAGGCCAAAAATATGTGACCGAGTTTCATGGCAATGGCCATACCCTGCATAACCTCACCATACGCCGCCCAGGCGACCGATTTGTGGGACTATTTAGTTTCAGCGAATTAGCTTACCTGCATGATTTTAAGTTAACGGCAGATATCGTAACCGGTGCTAATTCTGGTGGGCTTATGGGTTATGGTTGGCAAACCCGCTTTGAAAATATCAGCCTAGACGTGGTGATAAGTGTCGACAATGGTGGTTTTGACTGCAGCGTTAATATATGTGCCCCTGATTTTATTGGCGGTTTGGTGGGCACCAGCGACGACAGTACTTTTAAACAACTTATTGTTAACGCCCAGGTAACGGGCCTTGGGATGACGGAAGTGTACGGCGTACTGGGTGGTCTAGGGGGAGGAATTACCGGAGGCACTATTAACGAAGTTGCCATTCAGGGCAGCGTTACTGGCAGCACCAGAATAGGGGGCTTGGCCGGTTATGTTAGCGGCACCACTATCCATTCGGTGGTGGCCATAACCGAACTAAATGGCAGCAGTTCCGTGGGTGGTCTGATTGGCAGAGCCACTGATGCGACCTTGAGTAATATACTGGTATCGGGTGTTGTTAATACTGGCCTGGGTCTAAGTAAAAATGCCAGTGGCGGTGGTTTGATTGGCCTGGCGGATTCAGGGGTGATTGCCAACTCAGTGATTAGTTTAGTGACGTTACCCAGTGATTCTGAAAGTGTTCATTTTATAGGTGCGCTTATGGGTAGGGTCTATAGCCCCACAGTAGTTAATGTGGTTTGGGCACGTGATCTATCCCTTAGTTATTCTATGTTTGGCAGTGAAGCCTCGGCTGGCTCAGAGCAAACATTTGATTTGATCGATATTAAGTGTGCCAGTGTTACTGAGAACTGTAACGGGCTGCAATTTAATGATTTTGGTGAGCAGCTTAACAGTGTAGGGCAAGCTCTATGGGAATTTGGTGCTCCTGACGAAGCACCGGTTATGGTGCTGCCCATGGGGACCTTCGGTGATAAGGATGGCGATGGAATTCTGGATGACAACACTGACAGTGCCAAGGTAAGTGACTCATCATCCGGTTTGGGCGGCCTGGTTTATCTTTTGTTGTGGCTGGTGCCCTTGGTTTTTCGCAGACGTTAAATTTTTCCAATATAAAGAAAGCTAATTCCTTAGGGATAAAAATGAATATTCTGAAATCTTTAGCAGGCATGATGGTATTCATGTTTGTGGGCGGGTATGGGTTCGCCGAAACGTTAATAGATGCGAAAAACCCAATTAAGATAACGCAGCTTGATGATGGTGTGTGGATGCATACCTCATATTATACCTACCCTAATCATGTGAAATTTCCATCTAACGGCTTGATAGTTAAAGAGGGGCACCAGCTAACGTTAATTGATACTGCTTGGGGCGAATTACAAACCGTGCAGTTGTTAAAAGCCATCAAATTGAAAATCAACTTACCTGTCAGCAAAGCCATCGTCACCCATGCGCATAGTGATCGCGCCGCCGGTGTGGATGTACTGGAGGGATCTGGTGTAAAAGTATATTCACACCCTTTAACCAAGCGTTTTACCATAGAGAATGGATCGGCGGTGCCCAACAATACATTGGATGCTATTTTAGAGGCGGGATCATCCATGGAATTTGGCTCACTTAAGGTGTTTTTTCCGGGAGCAGCCCATGCTATGGATAACTTAATGGTGTGGCTGCCCGAAAAGAAAGTTCTATTTGGTGGCTGCGCTGTCCGCGCCATGAATTCAACGTCTGCCGGTAATACCGTGCATGGCGATATTCAGTCCTGGTCACAAGTGATAAAGCGCGTTAAAGAAGAATACAAAAACGCAATGGTCGTTGTACCGGGTCATGGCGATTTTGGAGGAGTGGAGTTGCTAGCACACACAGAAAAAATGGTCATGGCGGCCGCTAAGTAGGGTTTGAAGTTAGAATCAGTTAGTCTTTGCGCATAAACCTATAGGGCAAGAGTTACCCCCGCCACCATTTAAGTCGGGCCTTAAGTAAGGCGGGGGATTCGCTTAGATTCATTTAATAGCTGCCCAAGCCAGAGCAAGCCAATGGTAATCAAGATAACCAGTACGCCTTTGATTGCCCAGCTTAATGTTTCCGATTGAAGGATCAGTATTTGGTTGGCCACTGACAACAAAGCAAATACTGCTAATGCCAAGCGAAAAGGATACTTTCCCGGTTGCGCATCAAATTTTAAATAGGACGCCTGACAAAACTTTTCCCGGGGATATTTTGCCGCCACATCCTCTGGCCGCCAGCCGGTGGGCATAAACCAAATTTGAACTTTATCCCGCCAATTTTTCGTAAGGCGGGCATCCTTGTACAGGCAATGCAGCCAGTCAAAATGTGCCCACACAGGATTAAAACTGTTGTAGCGTTTACGCACACCAAATATCACCTCTTCTTCTTCAGCCTGATAAGTACCAAAAAGACGATCGAACACCATAAAAATGCCACCATGATTTTTATCTATGTATTTGTCGTTCATGCCGTGGTGAACACGGTGGGCAGAAGGGGTGCCAAGAATGCCTTCTATTAAAGGGATTTTGTCGATAGCACGGGTGTGTAACCAAAAGCCATAAAATTTATTAATGAGCATGTGAGTCACAAATATTTCGGCGGAATAGCCTAAAATCGCCATTATCAAATAGAGCGGCCAGTACATTAAGTCCTGCAAGGCACCTTGTCTTAGGCCGGCGGTTAGATTAAATTCTTCCGATTGATGGTGGGGTACGTGACCGCCCCAAAGCACATTCACTTCATGGGATAAGCGATGGGCCCAGTACCAAAGAAAATCAAACAGCAATAGAGCGGTTATCCAGGTAAACCAGCTATCATCCGCCAATTTAGTCCAGGCGAAATTGTCATATACCCACACATAAAGCCCCACCAATGCGGCTTTTATAAATACCTCTACACTGGTTGTAAAAATGCCGCAGCCCAGGCAACTCAAACTGTTTCTTAGGTTATATAAACGCAAACCTTTGAACTTGGAGTACAGAGACTCAATAAAAATCAAAGCAAAAAAAACAGGTATAGCGTACTGTAGTAAAACAATGTTCATGGCAGTGATGACTCCAATAAATTCTTCCTTGTACGCCTTACCACGTGCGCTGATTTATTCGAAATTATCATAATCATTTCTATTGATAAAGCTTGTTAAGTGTCATACGCCAGAAAGGCAGGATCTTTCAATTTAATGACTTTTTATGTGATTAAATGGCTTTTATTGACACTATTGTTTTTCACAATTACTAAATTTGAAGCTAAGATACTTGGGCAGTCTCCCATAATTACAAGCACGTTCCTGAATGAAAAGCAGGATGATTCGCTCTCCCTACTGCTCATTCATATTTATTACTCAACTTTTATGAATGCACCTAACAATTGATAATCGAGATGGATAACGTGAAATAACGAGACTATCAACGGCTCCTGCGTCGTAACTCTTGTGGGGTAAAGTAGCTAGAACCTGGTGACGTCTGGCTTACATCAATGGCACTGCGTTCCTCGTTAATCATACCTTGCACATGATAGCGACGGGCTTGTAAATCATGATACACATCCATGGCCGTCCAAATACCGGGTAATTCATAATAGTTTTTAAGGTAGGCCATGTTCACGCGCCATAACTCACCGCGCTCGTCATATTGATCAACCAGGGCGGCGCTCCAGCTATCCTCATCAATATAAAAGCGACGCTTGTGATAAATATGACGCTTGTCTGCTTTAAGGGTGGCTTCCACAACCCAAACACGGTGTTTTTCGAAACGGGTAAATTCAGGGTTAATGTGACCAGGTTGAAGCAACTGTTGGTAGCTCACACTGGGGGAGCCCACGCGATAATTGTTGTAAGGAATAAATATTTCCTTTTTACCGATGGTTTTCCAGTTATAACGATCGGGGGATCCATTATACATATCGGTATCATCAATGGTGCGCAATCCATCTGATGCTGCCACTGGCGTGTCGTAAGCGATGCTGGGCGCTTTTCGCACGCGACGCTGCCCTGCATTGTAACCCCAGGCACGACGGGGCTCTTCATATTGGTTCATGGTTTCATGGGCCAAAATCGCACCGCCGGCTAAACGTGCGGGGGCTTTAGTGAATGACAGATAATAAAACATCACGTTATCTAATTCTGCCTGATCAATGCCCTGTTTATAATAATGAAAATAAATTTCAGCCTGAGTGGTGATTAAGCTGTAATCCCCATCCCGTTGCACTGCCACCTCAGAGGCTCGACGAACTGCATATTCCCCACGCCAACGAGCATTGTGATTCCAAATGATTTCAATACCGCTTTTGGGAATAGGAAACGGGATGCCGCCAATGGCCCCCTTAATACCATTGCCATCGGTAACAAGTTCTGAAGTGAGCGCATTATTGTAAGTATTTTTGTATACCCAGTGAGGGGCTGCGGAGGTGCGGCGAGTTTTATAAATGGGCATGCTAAATGAGTCAGGGTACGCATTAAATAATGCTTTTTGCCCTTCACTTAAAAAATTAGCATGTTCGGCCATGTTTTTAGAGGTAACCGTAAACAAAGGCCGGTCTTCTTTAAAGGGATCGGTATGGTGCTGTCCGGGCTGGATATAATCTAATGGGGGGAATTGAATGCCACCACGCCAAGGCGGAATGGAACCATCTTTATTACCAGCACGCTCACCCCCTAACGGGGTTAGACTGCCTCGTAACGTATCTGCTTCTTTTTTAGTGACTTTTCCGTGGGAAATTGAACTTAACCCTATACATAGACATATAAAGGTTAATATATATTTTGTGTTTTTCATTTTGCCTCCAGGCAAGACTTACTCGCACTGATAACTCGAAGGTAGCGGTTAAGAGTTTCAGTGCATTTTATTTTTATAACTAAATATTAGAATAATATCTTTACACTGTAAACAAGTGATCTAAGTTCTCTGGGGCTGGAAGTCTTTTGTGCTTAAAAGGCAAAGTTATAAATACGTCAGTACCACTAATATGAATGTTTAACGAGTCGTTGCAGAGGAAATACGCAGGGTGCTGTGAACATTAGGAGTACTAGACACAGTGTCCGAATTAAATTGCTCAGGTTAGTCCCCTTTATAGCCTGCGTTTTCCGATGCTTTTATCGGTAGGTCCACATTAAGGCTGAGCCCTGTTTTGCTGGTACAAGTGATTTTTCCGCCTAAACCGGTGACCACCAAGTTATAAATAATATTAAGCCCCAGACCCGTGTGTTGCCCCCGGTTGGTGGTGTAAAACGGGTCAAAAATTCGTTCGGCCTCAAGTTCTCTTAACCCCACACCATTATCGAAATAGCGAATTTTTAGCATGTTATCGGACACGTAGAAGGTGCATTGAATTTCACCTCTGTCCAAATCTTGAAACGCATGGGCCAGGGAGTTCTCTATGAAGGTAGAGAGAATTTGCGGGATCACACTGGGGTCCATGATAATGGGGGCCCTAATTTCTACGAAGGTACGCAAATTAACATTATGTGATTCCAATTGATGGCGATAAACCGCCGAAATGGTTTTTACTACTTCTTGTACCTCGATTTGTGACTCATTATTAACTTCGCCACTAAGTTGTTTAAATCTTGAAACAAGATTGCCCACTTTTCTTGCACATTCATCTACCAGGGAGGATGACTTAAGGGCGGTATCAAAAAAATTCACTAAGTCTTGTTTACTAAGGGTGTCGTCATCAAATTTATCCTTAGCCTTTTGCAGGTTCGTCAATAAATGTGAGTTTCCGGTTAGGGCGACCCCAATGGGAGTATTTATTTCGTGGGCCATGCCATTCACTAAAATAGACAGGGCATTCATCTTTTTCGATTCGGTTAAATCCTTGATTGAATTTTCCAATTCGCTGGTACGCTGTTCAACCTTGTCTTCCAATTCCAGATTGAGTTGATCCAGGCGAGAAGATGCCTCACTTAATTTGTTCAGTAATTGATTGAAGTTGTCCTGCAGGAATGACAGCTCGTTAACATCCATGCTCTTAATGTCTATTTTTTGCTTGTCTAAATTATCAAAATTGATCTGGTTAACTTGGTCGGAAAACCTTAACAAAGGGGATGCTAAATATTTCTTGATAAAAAATGAAAATATAAGCCACAAGCAGCTGGTCTTTAACAGGGCCGATATAATTATCAACAATATTCCGTACTTCACTCGGTTAAAGATGTTTTCATATTTCGAATAAATTACCAGGGTGCCCAGCAATAGGCGCTGTTTAGTTTTCTCTATGTATTGATCCATTTTATAGCTGTGTTTGCCAAAGGCAGAAGACAGTATTTGATTTCGCGCTTGGTTCTCTTGTTGGCTGGCGATGCCCATGGTTAATATTATTTCGCCATCCGTGTCCAGAATTTCAATGCCATTTACTAGGTCTAGCTTAATCATGCCTTGCACTATGCTATTGAGGGAATCAATGTCGTAGGTCCAAAGGTCGGCAGATATGGCCAATTTAAAGGTTTCATAGATGTTAAGTATTTCAAGGTTAATGCTTTCTTCGGTGTGGTTGTATTCATCAATAATTTGAATACTGGTGATGATCACAGCCGTCACTAAATAAACACTAAACACTCGTGTAAAAAGTTGTTTTGAAATGGCGCTGTGTTGCATACGTTTACCCTGGCGATATATAAGAAGACTTCATTAAAATGCAATTTTTTAGATAGTTTCTTGGAATGAAGTGGCAAACATCAATCTACTCATGGGGCTAGTCTATTGAGTTTAGATTTGTTTTTAAGTTTTGGGCAGTTTAGAAGGGGATTTGTGTTCGTTTTTCGAGTTTTTATATTTTGGGCTCGCTTGGCTATTGGTGGGACTTCAGGACTTTTTCCACGATACGATGAAAAGATTGGTCTTTTTTCATTGCTTCAATGGTTTTTGCGACTTGAATGCCGAGACTTTTATGTTTTTTGTGAATATAGGCATAGATGGTTGCCTCATGCAGCCTTGCAATTTCCTTAATGTCCTTAAATTCGCCACTGCTGTTGATGATGGTCTGACCATTGATGCTTTCAGATATGACGATATCGGTACGTTTGGCGGCCAAGATTTTAAATGCTTGCAGGTCATTGCCGACCATTTTTACTTGGGATGGCGGCATGATAGTCGAGAGGGCTGTTTTCACATTCTTGCGGCCCAAGTAATACACCACATTGTAGTTTTTAAGGTCCTTCCAACGACTAATTTTTATGTCTTTGATGGCATAGGCGGCCATCCATACAGAGAGTATTTTTGAGTCAATTCTAATTAGGTTGGGGTATTTTCCGCTGCTGACCTTATGAAAGTCACGCACTCTGTGCAATTCGCCATCCACAGCGCCTGAGTTTGATTTCTGTAACGATCGTAAACTGGGGTTGTGCTCGGCTTTAAAACGAACACCGTTGCGTTTAAAAGCCTCTATTAAAATGGGGATAATAACTTGCGCCTGAAATTCCTTCAGTGAGGCGCCAGCCGAAAAAGTCACCTCATCAACCGCCTGGGCACTTGAAATGCCCAAAGCTAATGAAATAACAAAAATGGATAAACAAACAAATCTTAATAATGGATTCATTTCATGCTCAATGATGAAATAACACATTCACTTAGATTTTAGTCGGTACCAGCCATTTTCCAAGGTTTCTTAAAAAAATTCCATGGTAACCAAGGGGGGCAAATTAGCGCCTATGAGGAACGGGGAAAAAGATTCGCGCCGTCTGGGCACTGCGCTAGTAAACGTTACGCCGTGCCCATTGGGTTAAGCGGTTTCAGTGGGCGCTTCAGTTTGTGTCTCGGCCGCTTCTTCAAAGCCCACATAGCGTACAAAGTCGTTATGTTTGGCCCGTACAGATTTAACGGCGTTGGCTGAAAACTCTTCGTTGGGGTAACCCATGGCAATGCAAATCATAATATTCTGGTCATCGGGAATACCGGCGTGTTCACGCACCACATTTGATTGCATTATGCCTTGGCCATTAATTACCGTGCCCAATCCACGCTCCCAGGCTGCTAGGCAAATACCATAAGATACGGCCCCTAAATCAAACTGACTAATGGCGGCGGGTTCCAAATATTTGTCGTAAGTTAGAACGATGGACACCGGGGCATCAAACTGGCGAAAGCCGCGCATCACCCAATCCATGCGCTTGGCCTTATCATCACGGGCGATGCCCATGGCCTCAAACAACTGTATGGCCACATCAATTTGACGCTGACGATGCACCCCTTCGTAGGCTTCCTTCATGGGGAAATCACGGTTGGGTTTAACCCCCGCCATCATATTTTCGGTATTGCCCTTGCGAATACGCTCTAAAGGCTCACCCGTCACGATGTGCATATGCCAGGGTTGGGTATTCATGGACGAGGGTGCGCCCTTGGCAATTTCAACAATTTCCTTCAGCACACTTAGTGGTACAGGGTCTTTTTTATAGCCACGAATACTACGGCGTTGATGAACAAGTTCTTCAAATTCCATTGTGTTTTCCTGTTTTTATTGTGCTGGCATACTAACAAGTTCTTTCGCTGGGTTAATACCTTCGTGATGGAACACACTGTACTGACTCAGTTTTGTCATGCTTGGACAAGCCTATTTTGTGCGCTTTTAAGCAGGCAAAGGGTTGATGGGTGTAAAGTCTACTTGACATACACAAGGCGAAGATTAGTTTGGTGTAAAGTGTGCTTTACATTTGTCGTGTTAAAGCGGGGTTTAAACTAGAGGGACGGATTGGCCAATGAAGCAAACAGATTCAAGCGCCAACGGCTGGCAAGCCAGCAATATCCATAATATGCGCCGTGTGATGCTTTGGACTGGCGCCTGGG